>ENA-ORPD01000025-ORPD01000025.1-human-gut-metagenome-genome-assembly--contig:-NODE-25-length-135452-cov-10.831001_pt1 | contig 135452 bp, 175 predicted proteins | sample MGYA00242143_ERZ509076 | MGnify/ENA primary metagenome ERZ509076 (study PRJEB26280, sample SAMEA2338706) | human gut metagenome | biome: human gut; feature: human-associated habitat; material... | reverse complement strand
CCCGCCCACCACCCAAATTATAACAACTTTGAAAAGAAAAGTCAACCTACAATGACACAAAAATAAAAAAAATTTTAAAACTTTACAAAAATGTCATCATATGTTGATATTAAATATGATATGTGTTATAATATAAATATAATAAGAAGAAAGAGAATATCTCTTTCTTTAGGAATTTATATAACTTCTAAGGAACTACATTATTATGAGCAAACACTTACACCTAATTGTAGAAGACAATGTAATTTTTAATTGTGCGGAGACAATAACCAAAAAACTTAATGAAAAATACAACACTAATTATTCTGTAATCGATTTTTACGAAAACAAATTCCAAACGGTCTGTGGTCAAGATCATGATTTCGAAATCATTGATTGTATCAAAAGTCTGAATGTACCTGACTTGTGGATTCGAGAAGGCGCGGAAGATTTTCTTGATACCATCACAGAACTTGCGGAGAATTGCAAGCTCACTATCGAGATTGAAAGTTATGCTGAAGCTTATAGAACGGAAACAATGGAAGATATAGAAAAGATTCGTCTTTTTGGAGACTCGGTTATATATGTGGGCAGTGACTACCATATGTGTGCTAATTATTTAGCTGATATGGTCGTATTATTTACTGGCGATGTTGAACATCAACGTAATCGTGTTAAAGGCAATGAGGAAGATTTTTATATCATACATAACTTTCAAGACTTGGAAGCATTGGTGAAGTTTTGTGCCGATTACCCTGAACTTGTAGGGAAACCTTCGTCGATTATCGAGGAATAAGATGAAAACATTATTTTGTGTACTTGGCAGAAGTGGCGCCGGGAAAGATACGGTCGTTGATCGTGTGTGCCAACTGACAGGAATGAAGAAAGTGTGTTCTTATACCACACGTCCTAAGAGAATTAATGAAGGTGACACCCATATTTTTGTGCAACCTGAGGATGTGGGTAAATATAAAGATGATATTATTGCACAGACCGTAATTGGAGATGTGGAATATTTTGCTACAGTTACGCAAGTGTTAAATAGTGATTTTTATATAATCGATCCTAAAGGACTTGGAGATTTGTGGAAGTATTGGAACTTTGAAAAGCATCCATTAAAAATTGTGGCTGTTTTGATTTCTGTACCTGCGGATGTACAACGTGGATTTTTGATGAAACGGGGCGATGATGTTGAAATTGTCCAGCAGAGAATGGCTGCGGAAGACGCGCGGTTCTGTGAGTTCGAGAAGGAATATAAAAATAAATACGTTTTGACAAATTTAGATTTGACACAAACGGTGAATGATTTGCTAGATATTATTAAACGCGAAAAAGAGGAAGATTAAGAGTGCCTAATTTACAAAACCTATATCAAGTTTTTAAACTTAAATCTAGTTTTATTGTAGAGAACAACTTAAATATAGTTAATTATTCAAAATCTAAGGCAGCTCGCGATGGGGCGCTGGTATCAATTGGTGATAATCTGGTTTTTCAACAAATCAGAAAATATTATAATGATACCAGAAGTCATCGAGAGATTTTTAACGATGTCCAACAATTTCGTCGCGCTATAAGAGCAGCGAAGAGAGAGGGACGAACCAAGGAAGCTGGTATTCTTAATCGGTTTTTGACCGATGCGTTGTTTGTTAAAGATATTGTTAACGTTGAAGTCGTGACCAAGAAAGAATATAAAGAATTGGCCAAGAACGGTTTTGATGTTAACGGTATTCATTATGTGAGGTTTTGTTGTGGTTCGGGACAAATGAGACGCAACACTATTACCTTTATTAACGAAGCTCTTTATGACACCTTGTACAAAAACCTGATGTGCGGGTTGGACACCAAAATTTCAGAAATGAATTTGGCGAAATATCATGCGTATTTTGCGTTGGCGTTTTCGAGCGTTATGTGGGTGCGAACCCCGAGGGTATGCGTGGTTAAGGATTTCTTTAATGTGGTGAAGGATCAATCGGTTGATTGGATTTGCCCCAATCCCGAGACTGGGAAAAAACAGATTAAAGAAAGAATAATGGATATCGAGTTAAACTGCGCTGATGGACAGGGATTGATAGATCCTAAGTTTGCGGCTCTGTGGGCAGAAGATATGAATTTATCATACACGCCGTCGTCGTTCGTTGTCCGTAGCGTTTTTGTGAAGGGGTGCTTGGTTCCGTTTGATTTTCGAGAATTTGGAGCTGCGCACGGTATTGACTCAATTCGTGACCGGTGGGGAATCTCACACAGGTTGGAGGATATTGATGTTATATTGAGTGAATCTCAATTCAAGATGTGTAAATATTATGTATCTTGGTATGAATATCAAAAGTATGTAGATGCGGCTGGTATTCAGTGGGGAGTTGCGAGATATAATAAAAAGTACGATGACGAATATGTGCTGGCCAATTATCAATATCTGCAGGTGTTGGATATTAATAAGGATGATATTCTGGAATTGATTCAACCGACAATTGATTGGATTAAAAAGATTTGCTCAGGTGACCAATTGTATACAATGTTGTATATGTTGGGTTGCAAGGGTGAACAAGTCAGTTTTAAAGAATTGTATAATGGGGCGCAAAGCACGGCGTTGAGGGCGATTATTAAAAACCCGATAATGTTGGAAGACGCTCATGTACAGAAGAAAATATATCGCAATATTGCTGAGACGATAAACAAGGCGAAGATTGGTAAGATATGGGCGAGAGGAAACTATAGTTTTATGATTTCCGATCCCGTGGCACAGTGCCAATCGGCGCTTGGGTTGGAACCGGTGGGGTTACTTGGGCCTGACCAAGTGTATTCAAATTTCTGGAGACAGCGAAGTGTGGGTTGTGTTGACCTGTGCCGCAGCCCGATGATTGACTCGCACGAACACAACCCTTGTAAAGTAGTATCGTCCGAAGATATGGACTATTGGTATCAATATATTAAGAGTGGAATCATTTACAGTATATATGATACTTCAACATTACGACACTCCGATAGTGACTTAACGTATACAAGGTCCGTCGGTTGGTGACAATCGAATGATAACTCAGTGAACTTGGAAATCCAAGGTGTGGGACAAAATCCTGCTAACGGTGAACCTGTGTAGGGAACACCGTGCTAAGCCTCTAATCAGGAAAGTGTAACGATTATCGAACGCGTATCAAACAAGAAATATGTTTGAGAGTAAGCAAGTAGAGTAGGGTGTTGGTGAAATTCTAACATTCAAAGCGCTGAGCAGCTCACTACGGTAACAGGAAATGAGTTGATGAGATAATCTACTCCCCTAAGAAATATCGGGAAACCGAGGGTGTAAAGGTTGACGGAGATGTAGTAATGTCCACGGACAATAAAATCTTTATCAAGGGTGCGCAAAAATGGCACAATGTCATCACATATGAGAAAGGTGCAGTGCCGGTTCAAAAGATTTGTTTAAAGAATTCAATCGCGACTGATATTCGCGGATTGGGAACTGGGGTTGGAGGTTTTTCTAACTGCGCAACAATAATGCACGCAATGAAGGGAATTTTCCAAAAAGACACCCAAAAAGAACAAAGAGACGAACTCACTTTGCGTATTAAATTACTGCGAGAAATTGTTGGTCAAGAAATTGATAGAATTAAAGGAACAGCCGCGCCGGAGCTACCGAAAGAGTGGAAGAAATTCATCCGAATTAATGATGATGACACTGATGCGGTTAAGGCTGATAAATATAAAAGAAATTCGATGGTTATTTCTAAAAAACCCTATTTCTTTAGATATTTATATCCAGAGCTAAACCAACAGTTCAAGCAATACGAAAACAGTTACAATATGGCGTCCAAAAATATGTTTGGTATTAAATTTAAAAAACTTTTAACCAAACCCAATAAGTCAGAAGACGAGATGAATTTGGTACGCCGTTATCAAAAGTATTCGCCGCTAATCACCGCACCGTGCATAATGAATATATTGTGTAAGGAATTTGAAAATGTTGATTTTGATATTAATTTCAATAAAAACGCGGTAAGTATGTTGCCCACTTTTGAGGATTGTTTTGAATTTGATCAAGAACGGTTTGCTATTGTTAAAGATTTGTATCGCAAATATACAGCGCGTAAACAAGTAAAAACCTTGGAGAGTATTGTTGATAATATTGATTTACCGAATCGTGACGAATATGATGAAATTAGATTCGGGGCAATGACATTTATCAGAACGGAAATTCAAGAGGCGATTGAGTCTGCGTCGTTCAGTGGCAAAGAATTGCTTTACTACTGCCATTGTTTATCAAAAGAATACAAACAGTTTAATTGGGATTTTGCTTGGGACATTTTAGACGAAAGCGTGTTGGATTTAATCCCTCGTGGAATTGTTCAAATTCCCGTGAAAAATGAAGTTGGATTTGAATACCTTGGTAATCGATACACTTTACAAGTAATTCACGAAGATCGAGTCAGCGAGTTGTGTGATGATGACGATTGGAATCAAGCGGCGTGGGAAGAAATTTTGGGGCAAGATTTAGATTTTGACTTCGATGCTGATAACTTATTTGGAGGCGATTGCGACTGTTAATTACCCAGCCCCTAAAGGGGCGTGGGCTTAATGCCCACTAGTTGATCAGACTCAGCGCTTCGAGCGCTACGTTATCAAAGAATATATAGGCACCGTCGGATGTACTCTCCAGTCTTACGCTCTGTGGTATGTGATTAAACAGTTCTGATGGGTAGGAACAGTGTTGCATACACAAAACCTTTGAATAACATTGTCGTGGAGTAACTACTCTAACATACAGGAGGCTGTAAAAGCAATGATGTATGTATTAAACAAACAAGGGGGTTGCCAATTCCTCCACAACCCTAAAGGGATTGTGGTTTCCTTGGTAAAAGCGTTATGACAATTGAAGAACAAATTTGTAACAAATCGATCGAGAAAGGCAGCAGCGTTGTAAAAATCATTAATTCGTTAAGAGCCGAAGGCATGACCGACGGCTCTATACGAGAATTCCTACTCGAATGCGAACGCGGGTTTGAACTAAATAACCAATGTTTTGAACAAATTGTGGATTGTTTATTAAAAGCCCCTCTTGATACCAAAAATACATTAACAACCTTCGTTGTTTATGAGGACGAATGGAACTTTTTATTAAATATTAATAATGAAGAAGTTCGAGCCTTATTTGGGGTGTTAATATATGTGGCTAAAACAAATTGGCACGACTCGGGGTGGATCAAATATAACGAACCACAAATTATGCAATTGTTGGGGATGAAGGATCATAAGAAGTTTTTAGAATTGGTGCATCAGGCCGTGAAGCTTAAATTAGAATTTAGAGTGGTTGGTAGTAAAAATCCGATCTTATGTTTTAAACTCCCGGTGTTCGTGCGAGAAAACGAAGATGAGCTGTTCGCTCTTGATTATTCTTTACAAGAATTCTTAGCTGTACTGCGCACACCGGTGGCGAAAAGGAGTTAATCTATGTTAATTTTGGACTGGAATAAAAATTCAGAAGCGGTGTTAAAACAAGGGTATTATAACACACGGCGTAGTATTAACACCGAACAAACACACCTTTGCCAATATTGGCAAGAACAAGGGGTAACTAAAGAGACCGCCTATAAGATTTGGGTGGAACTAGAGTCACCACAAGTTGTGGGGTGTTTTAGTGAAGAAGAAACTCGTGAGTATTTTGACAAGTTTTGGGAGAAGGCGTTACATTACGGCTTTAATAGAAAATATATTTATGGGCTAACAGCAAAAGAATATAATTTTATTGAAGGTTTAGATGTAGACAAAGAATACAAAGAGTTTTTGCGAATTTTAGTTGAGTGCCAACGCTCTTTTGGACGAGCAGATGGATTTTTTTGTAGCCAGGAAGTTTGGGAAGGGTTGATTAAAGGTACCCGCCGCCAGCGCCGCCCATATAGAGTTGCCCAAATGGACAAGTGGAATGCCCAATACAACTTATATACTATGCACCAGAAAGCCTATTTCAGAGACGGGAAACCTGTTTACGGGAACGTAATCGAATTAAATTTTTTTGATAATAAAGGGACGGTTAAGACAGATTTCCAATTTAGCGAATATAGTGGTACTTGTAGGTCGTGTGGTAAGAGGTTTATCGTGGGGAAAAAGAAATATAAGGATTTATGCCCTGATTGTTATAAAACCGAATTAACACAGCGCAAAAACGAGTTAAAACGGCGTTCTCGACAGGCCAAAAAAACCTGATTTAGGGTAGATGTCGAAAGGTACGGTGTTCTAATATTCTATGGAAAGAGTAAAATAATAACTTTAAAATAGGTTTTTTACTCTTTATAAGAGTGTTGGGATGTCACTAAAATTTGACAAACAATCGAGATTGTGATAGTATTCAACTATCTAGCAGCACAAGGAGAAATACATGACTCAAACCGACTTTTTAGAGTTCCTCAAAAAGTTTAATGAAGAAAACTTAACTGAGGACGATTTATTTGAAATAGGGGTAACCCACAAAGAGTTACCATTAGGAGTAAAAAACTGGAGTGCCCTGAATGAGATGTTGGGGATGCCTTTTACGACAGGTGAAAATTATCGTTGTTGGGTAAAGCAAAAACTTGCACGCTCCGGCGAATTACCTAGAAACTCAAAATTATTATCCAACAAAATAGTTGAAGAATTGTCCACCCAAGAAATGGAAGATGAAATCCAAGGACAAATTCAAGATTTATATAAGCAACAAGTTAAAACACGCGATTCTTTAAACGCTTATCGAAGAATGATGAGAGAAGAAGCGCGTTTGGATGATTTTAAAGCTTTGATGAAAGAGTTGGTTGTGGATATTACCAAACTTCCCAAAGTTGTGTATCATCCTGTTGGCAATACTTACACAGAAGCGGTTTTAATGTTGTCGGACTTACATATTGGGGTAGAGATTGATAATTATTATAATAAATACAATCTCACCATCGCTCGTAAAAGAGTGAATAAACTAATCCAAGATGTAATTAGATATTGTGTAAACAACAATGTCCAAAGATTAAATATTTTAGGACTTGGCGATTATTGCCAAGGGCATATTCACACAAGTGCAAGATTGGAGCAACAAATCGACGTTGTTGAACAAATCATGGTTGCATCCGAGATTATTGCAGACACGCTCAATCAACTACAGGCTGCTGCACCAGATGTGAGATATTATTCTGTTACCGATAATCATTCACGAATGACACCTTCTCTTAAAGAAAGTATTGAGGCTGAAAATTATGGCAAGCTTATTACTTTCTATCTAAAAGAAAGGTTGAGAGATACTAACATTACTTTTGAGGAAAATGTTCTCGATCAGGAAATTGGTATGATTAATTTCCAAAACGGGAAGACCGGTGTATTTGTTCATGGGCACCATGATAATATCACAACGCTTTTCCAAAATATGACTGCTTACACTGGGATAGTGGTAGATTACGCTTTTGTCGGCCACTATCATTGTGAAAAACTTAAAACGTTCAACAATTTCAAAGTTTATGTAAATGGTAGTATTGTTGGCGTAGATCAATATGCGTTTAGCAAACGCCTGTTTGGTAAACCAAGCCAAACCCTGTTAATCTTTGATGGTGACAACGTGTTGCATCATAGTATTAACTTAGATATTCAAGAGTAGTTCAAGGATATACTGTTCAAAGAGCCTCCGCTGTTGCGGGGGCTTTTTTGAGTGGTTGTGTGTAGATCACAAGGAGGGCTTATGGCCACTGAAAGGAAGATTTTATCAGCTTTTGGCACAATAGCCCAAAAGTTATATTGTGTAGGATGCAAGACCAGTTTGGACCCCGAAGAGTTTTGGGGCAGTAATGGGACAATATCTGCACTTCGAACTGTGAAAGATAAAGAGCACAAATCTTTATTATGTAAAGAATGTACTCGTGCATTATATAATAAAATATTAGCAGAATGTGAAAATGACCATCTTGAGGCACTTTTCCAACTCTGCGCAATTAATGACTGGTATTATGATGATTTACTTGCATCAAGTGTGGCAACATCATTGGATGCGACTGAAATAATGCCAGACAGATATCTAGAGATTATTTTTACAAACGAAGAATATTGTAATAAATCTTTTTGCAAACAGTTAAGCCGGTCAGTATTTATTAAGATGGCTAGTTTCAAAGAGGGTGAAGACGAGCTTACGGAAGACGACAAACAAAATTGTAACGATATTAAAAAAAGTTTTGGCTACGATCCGTTTGAATCCAAACCTATATCGCAACGCTCAATGTTGTATCGTTCGCTCAGCCAGATGATTGATCCGACTTTAAATAACGACCTAGTGCGTCAAAGAGCGGCAATTGAAATAGTTACTAACTATGAGGAAATTGACCGATTGGATTTGGCGATTGCAAAACTTTCTTTGACACCTGACGACATTGTAAAAAACGCGAAAGATTTAGAAACGTTGCGTAAGATGAAATCAGATGTTAACAAAAACATATCAATGTTGTGTAAAGACCACGGATTATCTGCAAAGTACGCTAACTCAAAGAGTAGAGGCGCTGGTACGTTATCAGGCATTATGCGTGACATGGAAGATAATGACTATGATGAAGGTGTGGTTAATCTGTATGACATAGAGACCAGCACAAGTATACAGCAATGTTCTGATATTAGTGCCAAGTCTATTTCTACACAACTAAAGTTATCCGACTCTGATTATGCCGAAATGGTTGAAGAACAAGCAATCGTAGTTCGCCAAGAAATTGCCGCTCGTAAAAAAGCGGAAGAAGCATTGAGAGTGTGTAAAGAATATTTACGCAGACAAGAATTAATCGTTGATCTCGTTCAAGAATATAAGCGAAAAGGACTGTCTACTGTAGAGATTGAAGAATTGATAACTCCTGAATTAAAAGGGGGTAAGTTATGATTTCTGTTTATCATAATCTCATCGATAATGAGGTAAATATTCGTAAACAAGAGATTTTTGAGCGATACAATCGTTTGATCCAATGGGGACGTAAGCACCCTACTAGATTTATTGAAAAAGTTTTTAAAATAGATTTGCTTGATTATCAAAAGTGGATAATTTTAAACACGTGGACTGCTGAAAAAGCAGTGTGGGTATGTTCTCGAAACGCGGGTAAAACGTTTATGGGGGCGATTTATCTAATGACGAGGGCTTTATTGTTCCCCAAATTAGAAATTAAAATTATGAACGTATCGGGCAAACAATCTTTTGAGACCTTTGCTAAGATGGAAAACATCGCTAAAAAAAACATCCCCTCATTGATAGGGGCGAGCGATGTCTTTTTTGACGAATTAGTAAAAAGTAATGCTAATACTGATGGATTTGCTCATGACCAAAAAGGACATACTTGTGAATTATACAATGGTTCTAAAATTAAAGCAATCATTGGTAAACCAACGACGGTTGTCGGCGAACGTTCTCATGTGAACTTTTACGACGAGGCAGGCAAAATCCCAAAAGAGTTTTATGCACTAACCGAACCTTTTACAACACAAAATACGGACTTTAAAACGGGCGGAAATTTTGACGCTTCGGTTTATCCCAAGGATATTCCCACCCAATGTATTTATGCGTCATCAGCCGAAGATGTCGACAGTCATTTGTGGGAAGTGTATAAAATGTGCGCAAAAAAAATGATGATGGGCGTTCCTGGGTATTTTTGTGCTGATATCAACTGTGATATTCCTCTTGCTCCAAAAATTAATGGTAAGGCGATGCGTCCACTTCTTAAACAGAGTGAAATTGACGATGCCTTAAAAACCAATGAGGCACGCGCTATGCGCGAATATTACAATATATTTGATAATACAGGGGGCACCGATGCCCTTGTTAAGCGTCAGGACATTCTACGGAACGAACGAGATTATCTCCCTATATTTAAATCTGAAGGTCCAGAACATCATTATGGCTTATTCTACGACCCCGCTCTTCAACAAGATAATAGCTTTGTGCTTATTGTAGAATATTGGAAAGACAAAAAGCGCGGTTGGATGGGCAAAATTGTCAATGGTATTAACTTGATTGAAAAACTACCGAATGGCGATAAAAAACCTTTGCGTTCTCCTGAACAATTAGAGTGGATTCGTAAGCTAATTGTTGCTTATAATGGCAAAGCGCCTGAATATGAAAACGTGATGTTTTATGTTGATGCTGGTTCTGGTGGTGGTGGTCGTAGTTATGCAGACAATCTAATGCTTCCGTGGACAGATCGCGACGGTATTGAACACGCAGGAATTATTGATTTAACTGACGATACTGCAAAAGAGCAGGCTGAAAAGTTCAGACAGTCAAAAGACATTTGTCGTATTATCGAACCGCGCAAATGGCGCACGACAATGTTTGGCGAATGTGCAGAAATGATCATAAATGATTATTTGATATTCCCGATGCCTGTGCCTAAACGTGGGGTTTGGGAAAAAGATGGGGAAAAACTTGAACTTTCAAAAGAGGAATTGAGAGCATTGCTTGAAATTGATCTGATGAAAGAAGAGCTTGTAGCAATTGTGAAAACGAAGACACCGAGTGGCGATATAAAATATGGATTGCCACCCGATAAATCTCGTAGAATGCACGACGATAGATGCTACACTTGTGTGTTGGCAGCTCACCACTTAGCACAATTGCGTAGAGAAGAAATTTTAGGTTCGGCTGAACCAACTACAAATATGGATGTTTTGTTTAGCAATCGAATTGCTCAAGAATTCAAGCAAAGACAAAGCACCAATCCGTTTAGTGGATTCACTAATCCATTTGGGCGGAGAAGATAGAAGCAAAAGGAGGCAGAAGGATGATCTGTAAAATAATTTTCGATCATACTGGGATTGACATAGAAAATCTCTTAGAGAAAATTGGGAAAATGGGCTCTTTTATGCTAATAAAAGGAGTAATTTATTTCCAAACGCTGGGAGAGTGTTCTAAACAAAAATTAAAATCTGCTATCAAACGCAGTGGCGTGTCGGATTGCGTAATTCTTGAGATTACAGAAGACAGCCTTTGTAATGAGGGCGGATATGTTGCTGATTGGGCGCGTGAGTATTTTACTAATCTTGCAACCAAACGGGCGATAGACGAATTAAATAGCGAGAAATATCGGAAGAAGATGGAAATCGAGGCACTTAAACTTGAGTTAGCCCAAGCCTTGGCTTCCGGCCAATTAATCGCAGTACCGAAACATCAAAAGGAGGATTGCACCAATGGGTGAAGCCAATAAGACCACAAACAAAGGTGGCCGTCCAAAGAAACAAATTCCCATTACAGAACAAGAACAACCGCAAGACTCCAAGTTGTTGATGACGACAGGAGAAGCTGGGAACGGAGTTAAAGATGTGTTGCAAGGATGCACGGATTTCTTTAATCGGTTTTTAGGAGATGTTGATTCCAACAGTGTTCTTGGTCAAGGTATTTATAATTTAAATCAATATAATCCATTTTTACAAAATACGCGATTGAAGATGTTGGCGGGGCTGCCAATTGAGATGAGCAAAGATGGTATTATCAATGCGTTAAAAAATCCTCAATTCCACGAGGAAGATATTCGTGGGGCAGCGGCTTCATTATCGTCAAGCCAGTATTTGTATTATAAAATACTTCGTCAAGCGGGTGATATCCCTCTAATGAAGTATGTTAAATATCCGCCTTTTTTGGAAGCATCTGAATATAAAACGGAAAAATTCAAAAAAGATGACGACTTTGTGGACGAGTGGCTCGAAAAATTCGATATAGTGAACACTTTTAAACGCATTGCGATTGAAGTGAAACGCGAAGGTAAACCGAGTTATTTATTGCGTAGTCATGTGACAAAAAAAGGTGGTAAAAAGATTGTAGATTATGCGGCGTTGCAAAAACTCCCGCCACAATTTGTCAAACTTACGGCAATTGGGGAACATGGTTTTGTAGCAAGTTTTAATTTAATGGTCTTTATGAATCCAGCATTTGTTCCTGATCAATACCCTGCTTTTATTCAAAGAGTATGGAGTGATATGATCAATAATAAAATTGCAATCTTCGATCCTAAGAAAAAGTCATACAGATTGGATGTTGCAAAAGCGGCTAACTACGCGTTCGTCGATAAGGATGGCAATTCTTATGATACATTGCTGGAGAGGACTGAAAAAAGGACATATATGTTCTGGGTCCAATTACCTCAAGATTTGTGTTATACTTTCTGTAGCGATACCTCTACAGCTACCGCAGCGCCTGATACCGCAGGTCTATTTATGGATTTGCAAGAATTGACGGATTACTCGGTACTAGCAGGGCTTATTGCTAGTACGCCTTTGACGTCGTTGCTGACGGGTGAAATTGAGCTGATCCCTAATCCATCAACCGGTCGTGATCAGACGGCAATGAACCCTGAAACGGTTTTAAAATTTCAAAACCTGTTTAACAGTATGACGAGCACCAATACGGAAGCGTTCTTTGCGCCGTTGAAGAATTTGAAATTGCAAAGTCTCAACAACGTTCCCAACAGTAGTGAAATCAAGACTAAAGCACTTTCAAACTTTATTAGTGGCGCGGGTGAAGGCGGTAATATTATCGCTACCGAAAAACCAAGTATTGCGCAGGTAAAAACTGCCAATATGCTTTCGGCGGCTCAATATGATTTTGTGGTGAAACAGTTTAAATCAGCACTTAACAATATTGTCCAAGAATGTATAGGTGCCGACTATAAATGGAAAGTGGATATCTTTGGGGATATTTTCTCTGAACAAAATCAGAAAAAGTATTTGAAAGAACTGGTTACCGCAGGTATGAAAGGTTTGGTTCCTAAACTTCTTGCTTACGAGGATATAACTGTTAAAGACTCTAAAGCAGCAGAATTGTATTTAGACTCAATTGGATTCTATGACAATTTAACAACGCTCACTCAAGTTGCGGCCTCAAAGTTAAATACACAACAAGAAAAGTCAGCCGACTCAAACACTAACGAAGATGGTTCAGCTAAGAAAGTTGGCCGTCCTGCATTAGAAGACGAAGATATAGAGTCTGATGAAACTGCTGCGTCACGCGAAAAAGGCGAAAACACGAGCGAGAACAAAGATATATATGCCGCAAAACGGTGTGCAATTTGCGGGGAAGAATTAGATGACGACGAAGACATTCTGTGTGATGAGTGTCGAGAGACGTATGTTGAGCAACACAGTTAAATTTTAAGGAGGATCACGCATGAAAATTCATGAAGAAACTTACAACGCGTTAAATGAGCTGGCTAAGATGTGTTTTGAGATGAATGCTGTTGCGGATAACATATATTATAATATGGCCAACCTATATTATAATCATTCAGCAGAGTTATTCCATCATAGTTATGCACACGCTTGGGGCCAAGTAGCAGATATGATTAGCGATGAAATGCTCAAATTAAACGCTAGACCAATTAGGCTACCCGTGGATGGGGCAAATGAAGAATATGACAATCTGCAACTAATGATGGCCGTCAATTCGGCTGCTGTTAATAAGGTTTTTGAGAAGTGTAAGGAAATCGTAGATTTGGCGGACATGCTGGACGATGTGGACATCAGAATTTTTGGAGAAAATTTGCTTAATGGCGTGTTGTTGAATTATGTAAAACAATCGGACGAGTGGCTTCAGGTTGCAAAAACCGTACCGGCGTACCATTTTGATATTCACTTTAGCGATTATACGCACTTCATTCCCATCGTAGAATGAGGTGAAGTATGGGTCCGGGAGAAATTATAAAATCAATTATTGAATATGGTATTTATCCTGTTCTTATGGGAATTCTTTTATGGTTGCTTTTAGCTATGCAAAAACGGCAAAATCGGGCCGCAGAAGAACAGGAGAAACGATTAACAGCTCTTATCGATTCGAGCATTAAATTAGCAATACACGATTCTAAACAACATAGCCCAACAGAAGAGGCTGAGAATCGTAAGGTTACGACTTATATTAAATCTCAGTTAACCGCAATCGTTCAGGAGAATGGCGCAAATCGTGCCTTTTGTGTAGCATATCATAATGGTGGCACATATTTAAATGCGCGTAATTTTTCTAAATGTAGTATTGTGGCAGAAGCTGTTGACAATCAAACAAGACCATTTATGATGGACTACCAAAATGTCCAGCGGGCTTTGTTTATTGAGTTGGATAATGAGTTAGCCACAAGAGGCGAATGTTATATTGATGATATTGAGTCGCTAAAAAATAAAAACCCTGGTAGTTATCACTTTTTAAAGTGTTGGGGTAGCGATGCTATTTATTTCAAAGCCTTAGTGGACAACGTTTCCAATGTTGTATTAGGGTTCATTGCGGCTGAATTTAATGCGAAAACGCCTGAGGATAAAGAAGCTCTAAAAATATGCTTGAGTAAAAAAGCTCAACGCATTTCCGGAGCCCTTCAATTTTCTCATGTTGAACAATAAATAAAGTAAGGGGGATTGAATTGTATGAATCCAATGGTGTTCAGCCTTGAGGCTGATAGAATCAAGTTAAAGAAAATCCTTGGCGGCAATTTCTTACAACTTGAGATGAAGGCTATTTCAGAAGGCGAAAATCGTAATCATAGTAGCTTCTCTTTAGAAGCGATGCAGGGTGCTCTTCCCAGTTTTAGAAACAAACCAATTTTGGGATATTTTAATACAAAAGAGCAAGATTTTGAATCTCACAACGGCGCTTGGAAAAGAGATTCTGAGACCGACACACCTTATTGGGACACAACTATGCCCAACGGTGAGAGAATATTAGGATTGATCAGAGAGTCTGATTCTATCTCTATAGAGCCCGATAATAAGGGGAAAAATTGGATTGTACTTACATGCGCTCTGTGGGTACAATACGCTTTGCCTCAAATTAAAAGGTTGCTTAAAGATAAGAAAAAGAAAGTCTCTGTTGAGATCGATATAAAAGACTACGAGGATAGGGATGGTATCAGATATATCAATAAGTTTGAACTTCTGGGCATCACTATATTAGGTTCGAAAAACGGGAAACCAGTTACGGAAGGTATCGAGGGTGCATCGGCGTCAGTCTTGGATATCATCGATAATGAGGTTTTCAACAGACAGAAGACGGCATTGTGTTTTGCCTACAAAGAATTGGATGGCGACGCAGTGGAAGTCGAAAAATCTAACAAGGAGGATAGCGAGCAGTTGGACAATGAATTGACTTTACAGGAAGAAGCCCAAGTCGTTAACTGTAGTGAAGGTGAAGTGGCGCAAGAAGAGTGCCCCGTTGCACCGGAACAAGAAGACGCTCAGTGTCAAGATTGCCATATGGACGACGATAAAGACGACGATCAAGACGACGATCAAGACGACGATCCAGATGACGATCGAGATGATGACGATTCAGATGACGACAAAGGTTCCGATAATCCTGAACCTGCATATTCGGAATGTCCCTCTGGTGAAGAAGGCGCAGAACCTGCTTATTCGGGAGAACCCGAAGGCGAAGGCGAACCTGCTCCCAATCCAGAAGAAGAGCTTTTGATGAAATGCGGCGAACTCGAAGCAAAAAATTGCGAACTAATGAAACGCATTGAAGAGCTTGAGTGTAAGATGGCCGAAAAAGAAGAAGCTTATTCTAAATATTTCGATTATGACGAGATCAAAGAACAACTCGCTAAAGCCAACCAAGCGCTATTTGCTATTGAGTGCGAGAAGCGTGTGGCAGAAGCGCACGAGCTTTTGGATGACGAAAACGTCAATAAAGAGCAATGTGATGCGATTTTCGATAAGTGCGCACGTGGCGAGTATGCTTCGTCTGACGCATTGCGTGCAGAAGTAGCATTGGCAGTCTTTAACGCGAACAAGGGCAGTAAAACTCACAAAAAAGAGACGTTTACCACACCTATCGCAAAACCCGTAGAAATCAAATCTGAGAAGAATATGAGTGCTATGGACAAACTAAAACTGTATGTTGGAAGAGAATAATCAGCATACGAAAAATAATACATTTTATTTAATTATATAAAGGAGAAAACTTATTATGGCAAAAGTGTTTAGAGCGGCTGAAATGATGTCGGAAGACGTTCAGTCCTATGTAATTTCCTGCCAATACCAAGCTGACGGCGTCGACGCTCCTATCGAAGACGGCGCGTTTGTTAAACTTGGCGAACTCAAAGACGATAAAACTTATGTTGCAGCTGGCGATAAAGATTACAACGTTTATCTCGCTGCTGCGCCGGCCGCTGTGACCGACGAAGTTGTCGTTATCGATTATCCTGGCGTTTCTGAAGGAGCTATCTCTGGTAACTCTTATAGAATTGGCGTCAAACTTTTTGACCTTGTGGCACCTGCTGGCCGTCCTGTTCGTGCTCGCAGACTTGCTCTCCATGACAGATTCTGGCTTGGCGAAAGCAACTTTAATGGTGCTGTTGTCGTTGGCAACATCGCAGGTCTTGAAGCAAACAAAACGACCCTTAAAGACAGTGGTGCAAAAACTATCACTGAGGGTCAACTCAATGTCAAAATTCACCTCGGCAAAGATTTCAACTATGGCCAGTCGGCCAATGGCAAACTCTATCTTTGCGAAGTCGTTGGACTTTAATTAAGGGAGGACTACAGCAATGATGGAACATTTCAATTTTAATAGTCAAGACGACAATTTCAACGCAATCATCAACTCGATTGTTGAAAGTGCTCAAGCTCATTATGAAGCAAAATCTGAGCCCTCGAAAGATGACCTCAGACTCCAAAACGAAGCAATCGTTAAATACGCGCTTGAAGGCACCCGTTTCGAAGCTAAATTCGAGCAGGAAGGCCTTGCTTGCATGAGGAATCCTCAAATCACGAAAAACGAAACCGTTCGTAGCAACTTCGAAGCTGTTATCGCTGAAGTAGTCAATGCGATCGCTCCGTCGGTCACCAGTGCGGATTATTCGAGATTCCTTGCTGAAGTTCGTCAAATCGGTTGGGGCGACACCGGTCGTTTCATTATCCGTTCGAACGAGCTCTTCAAGGTTAACGAAATCGCAGAAGGTGTAAACCGTGGTGTTTTGCAACCCATCTTCGATAACGAAGTTACGGTTAACCCCTCGCCGATCGAAATCGCAACGGCTATTGACTGGTATGCAGTCGCAGCTGGCGTGTTCGATTGGGGTGATTTCGGTCTCCGTGCTGGCCGCTCGTTCGAAGCATATATCTTCCTGAAAGTTATTGCTGCTATGACTTCGGTCACGGGCGATATGATGGGCGCTGGTTATATTGCTAACGGCTACACTCCCGCTAACTGGACCGGCCTTGTTCAGAAAGTTTCGGCGGCAAACGGTGGCGCTCCCGTTTATGCAATTGGTTCGCTTGGTGCGTTGATGAAAGTCAACACCACGGGTGCTAACGGCCTTGGCCTTCAATATTTTGTTGGCGAAGATTATCTCTCCAAGGGCTATCTTGATAAATTCCTTGGCGCGAGAATGATTCCCGTTGATCCCGCTCTCGTTCCGACAACCATCAATACGACGGCTGACCTTGCGGTTCCCGATAACAAGATTTATCTGGTTGCGGCAGATGCGTACAAACCTGTTAAGATCGTTTTCGAAGGCACTTCGATGACGGTTGAAAGAATCCCCGAAGAAACTACTGACAAGAGATACGGCATCCGTATTCAAATGAGGGTTGGTGTTTCGGCGATCGTTGGTTCGAAATTTGGTCGTATCGATCTTCAATAATTAATTTAAAGTCTAATTAGGGCCTCCTTTTGGAGGCCCTTGTTGAGACTTATTATCTTAGATTTTTAGTTCACAAGGAGACTTATTATGGCAAATAACAAGGAAGCTACCCAGACGGTAGAAAAGGCAATAAAAGAAGAAAAGGTTGTAAAAACTGAAATTAAACCTGATAACAAACAGGAAGAAATAGATTTTTTGCGTAATCAAAACGCAGAACTTCAAGATGCAATGAAGTCTTTGATGGCTCAGTTTGCAGAATTGAAGAATAATATGGCGACGCCTGTTGCTCAATCGACAAGTTATAATCGTAATGACGAAGTGACGATTGTTCATCTGTTTGATAATGCGCCTGGTATTACCACACACATCGATCTATCAAATTATTCTATTGATATGGCAGCATTCGGTGAAGTAAGAACTCTTACGGTTCAACAATTTGAAGAGTTGGTCGGCAGATATCGCTCTTGGTTTGACCGTGGTATTATTGCTGTCGGTGCTGGTTCGGAATACTATGCACGTCGTAACAATCTTAAAATGGCGTCTGAGTCGTTGATAAGCTCTGAGTTTATTCGCAAACTTGGCACACTTCCCATGAATGAAGTGCAGGATATTTACGAAAAAGTTTGCGATGGTCAAAAAGATTTCATTGTAAGTTACTGGAAACGTAAGTTTATTGAGAAAGCGCCAGAATTCAGAGATTTAAAAAAGTTACAAATTCTTAATGGTTTTACCAACAATGCGTTCGAGTATGAACTTCTCGAGCTGACTACTAATAAATAATTTTGAACAGGGGGTCGTTATGATTCTATTTGAAGATATTTTTAATCGCGCGGTGAATTTGTTCGATGACCCCGATATTTTACGTGCTTATGAACTCAACCCCGTTGAATTTTCAAAAACAATGAGACCATACTTGATTAACGGCTTAGGGATGTTTGCAAATCCCACAACAGTTTCCTCGCGTTTCTCTGATTATACGGAAGCACAAGGCAAGCTGGAGGTTTTTGATGGTGACGGTGGAGCAACTTATACGTTGTCCACTGTCCCAGTAGACAACTCTGTTATGAGTTTCTTTATCGGGAGAACTCCCGATCCGCTTGCTGAATATGACTCCGCAACTCAAACAGTCACATTTTCAACTGACGTTCCTGTTGGAACCAGTTGTAGTTGTGAGTGGTACTATGCGGGTGAATTCAAGGCGGACTTCACAGGTTTTTCTTCAAATATTTCGCCCCTGTTTATAGCTTCAAGAACCAAAGACATTTTGGCGCATTGTTTGCTTTTGGGTTGGGCGGAAAATGAGAAGAACTTTATGCTTGATATTCGTAACATTTTAACTGATACGGATTTCAAGTTACACTCTCCCGCCAATTCGGTGAGGGCAAAAACAGAGTGGTATCAAAATATTAGAGAAGGTTTGAACGACCTTACTCAAAAATTATCCTGGGATTTATGGTCAGGAGCAATTGGAGGTAGACAAATTGGAAAATAAACTTAGATTGTCCAAAGAAGCAAAAAAAGATTACCTTCAAAAATTGAGTAAGCGTTGCATTAAAATTCTTTATTTGATTGAAAATGAGGGGAAGGGAATTAACAAAGGAATGGCTGATGATTACATTGTCGGACAACTTTTTGAAGTTAATTCTGCTAACATTCTTTTTGATGGTGAGCTCATTGATGTTATTGTTAAATTAAATGGTATTAGAGATTATTCTAATCAGCCTTATAATTTAATAAGAAAACAAGTCTTTGAGACCAAAGGAATTATCGATCATTTGTTAAAGACCTTATGATCGGAAGGGGGTTTGCGTGGGAAAGGTTTATGACAGTTCTAATAGACGTAGTCCTTACTACTTAATTTCACAGACTCCGCGCAATCAAGTACCTGATAATTATTGGCTTAAAGAATTACAGGACAAAGTTGACGCGGATTGGGATTATCGAGAAAATAGATTCTTAATAGAAAAGGAGTCTGTTTTTGGCACAGAGCAATTCGAGCCTTTAGAGGTTGTGTTGCAGTCGGTAAAGAGTGATAAAAACAACACGGTCATTTCTGATGACTGGAGACGAGTTGTATTCCGCGATATTCACTATAAGTGTCCACTTGGATTGAAATTTAGATTTTCACATGATTTTCTAGATAATGAACCCATTGAGAACAAAAATATTTGGTTGGCAAGCAACCGTGATACTATTAATCCAACGTCGAGTGTAATCATAGTGAGATGTAATGGTACTATTGGTAGTGAATATGTTGACTCAAAAGGCGTAACTCGTTATCATTACGAACCCGCTGTTCAAACAAAGGATTTAAAATCGGTTAATTTGTTTTACAACGAAACGGCAGTAGGACAATCCTCAGATTTGATAATTATTGTACAACACAACCAGTATACGCGGAATTACTATGTTAACCAAAGATTCATCATTGGTTATGATCAGGTATATAGAATTCAAGCAATGAGTAAATTTGCTTCGAATTATACCTACAAGACTGATGATTTGGGAACAATAATTTTGTATCTAGAGATTGTCGAAAAATCTCAATATGACAACTTCGAGACTCGTATTGCGTATAACCAAAAAGAAAGAGTCAGGGTTGAAGAGACGGGTAATGACGGTTTTTATAGTATCAAAATGGAATTGCCCGAAACGATTCCTGAGATGTTGGGTGCTGAACCGATTGAGTTTAAGCCTGTTGTATATTTGGATGAGAGAGCAACCGAAATTCCAGTTACAACCGAATGTAAGTTGATGAACATGTCGACGCCTCCACAACCTGTCGCAGACGAGATTCGAGACAAATATGTCAAATTTGAAAAGTTGGAAGGTAATACTTTTACTTTGCAAAAACTTAGGTTTTATCCAGGTGGCAATCTCTATGTTACTTGTAAGGCTCAACCTGAGGGTGGAGAGGAATTAACTTACACGTTCAATATGTCGTTAAGGGGGTTATAAGGTATGGCAGAATACAAGGGATCTTATGATGAATGTACCAATTATAACCGCCTGACGAATCTAGACAGTCTTGAGTGGAAGATAATTTCACATTTACTGTATAGTCAAACAAAAAACGCACAAAACATTTGGAAGATTTTGAAATATCCAACAATGGATTGCTTACTACAAGATAATGTTTCTTTAGAGGACCGCTACGCACTGGTAGATACGGAAGACGGGAAAGAGACAAATAAAAGGATGTTTTTATCTCCATATGTTGACGATGCTTGGACGGAGCAATGTGCTCATGTCCATATTTATACAGACGGCATCTTCCCACAAAACCACGAAGTCGCAACGGTTAATGTGGCTATAGAAACGATTTCTCATAGCAAGATTATCAAGGTTTTGGGTGATGCCGACGGACGAGATATAAATCCATTGCTCCCCCCGCCGAATCCTAACGATTCGGACAAACAAGGGGAGCCCGTGGTTTTATACAAAAATCGTGAGACGGTTCTTTTGAAGAGCATGATCGCAGAGTTGAATGGTTTGTATTTGGATGGAGTTGGATATTTTCAATTTAACCAAAAAACAAACGCTTATAACAACTCGCAACAAAAGTTATGGAACGGAAGGACGTATATCGGTCACATCACCAAAATGGCGATGCGGGTATCGGGTGTGTCCGAAGGACCGAACTACAATTTTTAAGGATTCTAACAGTTGGAGAAGAGCGCAATATATCAAAAACTGTCGGAATATAAGGATGAGAAGGAGGATAGAATGGACAGATATGGGTGTTTGAGCGAAAAAATAGCCAACGAAATTCAACAATATGAGGCTACGTATTTTACCTATGATGAACCCGTTCCCTTTTGTGGGTTACAAATTTATCCAATAATTATGCGGAACTACAACGATTTTATGTTGGTAAATCCGTGTTTAACATTGAATAAAAATGAAACCTTTGAAGGCCTTAAACAAACTCATCTAGATTTTTTGATCGGAAAACTTAACGATCAAGAAGAAGGACAGCTTTGGACTCTTCGCTTGAGTAAATTGTTTGAGTTGATTTTCCATTTAAAAGATGGGGTGTGGTGTCCACAATGTGGCAACACAATGACTTACGCCGAGTTTATAACTCAACACAGAGAAATTCTCACTCAAGAAAAACCAGAAGAGGAGAAGTTGGTGGCTTGCCCTAAGTGCGGTTCAACACAACTTGAGGCAATGATACGATATGCTGCAGATCCGGAAACGAAGAAGTATAAGTTAGTCGTAGCGGGACATTCAATCGACGCTGCGGCGTTTGAGCGTTTAAGGCAAATTGTAATGTATCAGAATTTACCTGATTATTATGATGACAGCAAGATTGATCCTGACTTGAAGGCTGACTACGCAGAACGTATCAGAATCAAAAGCCAAAAGAGTGGGAAAGCGACCACCGAGAAAAAGATGGTATGTGTTTCAGCGAAAACCAGCTATAAGTTGAGTGAGCTGTATGATATGCCCATCAGAAAGTTCTTGATGTTGTTAACTACGGTTGATGATGTAATTCAATATGAGGCTACTCGTGTTGGTATGATGACCGGAATGGTTTCAATGAAAGAACCGCCCGAACATTGGATATATAAAAAAGAGACAGATGTTTTGGGTGATGCTTACAAATCTCTTGATTCGTTCAAGAGTGAAATGTCTCAAATTTAAAAACATAATTTATTTATATAAGGAGAAACTAATATGGCAAAATATTTTTTAGGCTCTGTTGGTACGGCTGAAGCGTTCCGTTTGGTCGATGGGAAACCGACGATGGCGTTTGTTGCTAAGACATTGACGGATTCTTCGATTTCTGTCACAATCACGAAAGACGAACTTCGTGGTGGCACGAATGCGCCTGTTGTTGCAAACTTCTTCCACGATCCTGCTGTAGCAATCACCCTTACGGACATTCTTTATAAAGAATCTTATATTGAAGCTCAACTTGGTACTACTTTTGCGCGTGGTCTCAACGCGTATCAAGGCGAAGAAGTTGTTTGCAATGGGAACAAACTGTCCCTCAAACAAACTCCTGCTGATATTCCTATGTTGAAATGTGATAGCGGCGCTGTAACCAAAATGGTGTGGTACGCATTGGAAGGTAGTGACGATTATAAAGTCAGCACGGCAATTGCTGGTAAAGATGTAACTATTGAAGATGGTATCGAAGGTAAAACTTATTGCGTGCGTTATTATGGTTCCAGCAACGAAGCCAAAGAAGCGGTTGTAAAGAGCGACCTTATTCCTCAAGAGCTTATGTTGGTTATCACTGTGCCTATTTTCGCCGGTGACGCTTGTGCGGCCTCGAAGGGTAGCAAAGCTGGCACTCTTACGTTTGAGGTTCCGAGATTCCAACTTGATGGTGGTCAAGAATTCACCTTCAACATGAGTTCGAATGCAACTATGAACCTCAATGGTACCGCCATGGTTATGAACGAGGGTTGTGATGTTGGCAGTGGTAAACTGTTCCGTATTATTGAAGTTATTGAAGGTAGAAGTCTGACCGATGGCTTGGTTGCTATCGCGATCAATCCCGAAAGCGCCGTTGTGGGCAATAAGGTTTCGGATGTTGAAATCTATGCCTTGTATAACGATAAGAGTCTGATGTTGCTTAAACACGACATAGAGGGCCTCGAAATCAAATATGATAATGCGGTGGCAGAGGAAACCACTGCTCTTGAACAAGGTAAGGTTCTTTCTGCTACATTTGGTAACAAAACGGATTCCTTCACGATTGCGTAATGGAATTTCCAAAAAGGACCTTGCATCCTTGCCAATTTGCAAGAGGGTGTGGCGCAGACATATATGTGTGTGAAAAACTCAAAGGAGAGGTTTGTCCTTTTCAGCGATTTTGTCACAATGAGAAATGCTGGGTGCCAAATGGTTGCAAAGAAAATTGCAAATATTTTCAGTTAAAAGACTGATTAAAAGGTTTTGGGGTCGTACATTTATGTATGGCCCCAATTTTCTTTTTTACAAATAGACACTTGTCTATTAAAATCGAAAATAATCCCACAGTGTGTGGGTTCAAATAAAAATATCATTTTATTTAAAGAGGTAGTTCCATGAGTAATGTAGATATTGGGTTAATCGTCTCACTTGTTGGTGTTGTCATTGCTGCGATTACTGCTATGGTCGCAATGTGTATAAAACTAAAAAACAAGTTTGGTGAATTAGCAAAAGACGGTAACTGGAAGAAACTCTATCCGATGATTCTTAAAGCAATCGCAGAAGCAGAAGCAACTGGCAAATCAGGAGCTGAAAAGAAAGAAATCGTTATGGCAGCGGTCGATTCATTTGCTAAGGAACTTGGTATTCAATGTGAAGTTGACCAAATTTCAGACGCGATCGAGTTTATTATAGACTTTTCAAAAAAAGTCAACAAGAAATAAATCAAGCATTTTATTTCTGAATTCAAAGTTTTTCACTTGGGGTTTTGTACTAAACAAAGCTCCTCCCCAAAAAAAAATATACTGCGACATTATCGCAAAGGAGAAAAATATGGCAAGTTCTTTACCCTCTGCATCGATGTCACCTCAAATCATTAATGGAGTCGTCGAGTGGTACTGCAATGACAGTTTTACTTACGTTATTCAAATTACTCTCATTAATCCGATAACGCAAGACAGAGTTATGGTTCAACCTGACGACCAAATACAGGTATCGTTTTATGCCCCTGGTGGAAAATTGGTGCACACTTTTGTCACAAAAGGAGTCGACTTAACGCTTGATGAGAAGACGGGCTCTCAAAATCTCACGCTTGACTTTACCGAAGAGGTTAGTCATAAGTTCGTGGTTTTCCCGCAAGACAGACAAACCAAGTATACTAAATATACTTACTGTATTAAATTGATCGACATCAATGGCATTCACACGATTGGCGCGAATCTTGAAGCGAAAGTTAGAGCTTGTCATTAAGGAGGGCTCATGAGTAACAAAGAGATTACGGCTGCTTTGGTAGCAGAAATTAGACCTCAGTCCAATCCTGGACTACAAGTGCAAATGACACCTACTCCCGCTACAACTGCGGTGGGTTTGCAAGGGTCAGTGGTTACTGGGTCTGCGCAAGCCCTATGGGATCATATTAATAATCATGATAACCCACACAAGACAACGGCGGAGCAAGTTGGGGCAGTTCCCCTCCGTCTACAGGATGTTGTAGAATTAACCTATGCCGACTTAACAATCGAAAAGCTGGAGCAAAGTGCGGTATATGTTGATAGTAACTTAGAGAGCAAACGAGTATCTCTCGGAACACTTAAAGAACTAAACACTAAAATGGTTATAACAGAAACCATGGACGCCATCGATTTAACAAAACTTACTGTTGGCGATTACATTGGGGTAGTTATAGAGGAGAATTAATATGGCAATTAGAAAGATTAGAGATCACGTTTTAAAACCAGACAAGACAACAGATATTATCCACTATGAGTCATCAGCGGATATTATCGTGGTGAAGCCTGTTCAGGGTAAAATCACTGCTACTAATGTGCAACAGGCTCTTGAAGATTTGGCAGACGTTGCAGCGACTGGCGGTGTAACATCTGTCAATGGCAAAACAGGTGCTGTAGTGCTTGGCGCCGCAGACGTCGGAGCAGAGCCTGCGTTCAGTAAAAACACAGCGTTTAACAAAAACTTTGGCACGGATGCTGGAACGGTTATGGAAGGCAATGACACTCGTGTTACGGATGCGGTTGCGGACATTCAAACCATTAAAGGGCAAATTGGCGAAATCAACACGAAAAACAGCGAACAAGATGGTGCTATTTCGACCGCACAAGCAAAAGCCGATGAAGCTTACAATATTGCGCAAGGTAGAGCAAAAGCAGTGTCATTTGCAACATATGGTGATATGGTTGCGGCACTTAAAGCGGCTGGCAAGACAGACTACAAAGTTGGTGATAACCTTTTCATCATCGCCACTGACGTGCCCGATTATTGGGTAAGTGCAGTGCTTGATAACAATACTGGCGATACGGGTTATTTCTCAATCAGCCCGCTTGAGTCTCAAAAAGTCGACCTTTCGGAATATCAAAAGAAAACCGACAATAGTCTTAATACCACGAACAAAACGGTAGTCGGCGCAATTAATGAAGTCAAAGGAACTGCTGATGGCGCATCTGCAAAAGCAAATGCAAATGAGGAGACCCTCAACAAGATTGTTGGCGGACAGCAAGAAGTTGCCAAAGCGACAAACGCTAATACGGCAGTAAATGTGACAAGCCAAATCAACGGCAAAGCCATTGACAGCATTTTCGAAGCTGATGGTATCACCGCAAAGAAAGCCACGACCGCAGCGGGGGCAGACCAGGCAGCGAAATTGACCGCGGCTAAAACAATTTCTTTGACAGGCGCGGTGAACGGTTCTGTCAGTACCGATTTGTCGAGTGACGCTGCTATCGCCACAACCCTTGGTGAAAAGGCTGTGGGCTCCACAAACATTGCGGATGGCGCTGTCACGGCAGCTAAGCTGGCAACTTCTGGTGTTACCGCAGGCACGTATTCGGCAGTGCAAGTTACTGACAAAGGCATTGTCACTGCTGGCGCACAAATGTTTGAATTTGGAACAGAAGTTGGAGTTGTAAGCCCGAGTTCTACACTGGCTATTGGGGGATTCTACCTCGAATTGTTGGGGACGGTGGCAGAATAATTAGAAGGCAAGGAGGTAGTGTATGGCGAACCTATACCGAATTAGAGAAAAAACAACCGCAACGGGAGATACTACGGTATTCAAAATGTCAACGGATAACGTCTCGGGGCTGTCCACTGTGGCTACCTCTGGTTCATACAACGATTTGTCAAATATCCCAGTTATAAGCCAAGATTTGACAGCAAGCGGATTCACACCAGTTGCAAATACCTATTATAAGCATACTGGCACAACCACGGCTTCATACACCAACGGAGTGATTTACTACTACAACAGCACAGGCTATGCCGCTTTGGATGGAAGTGCCTCAGGTTCAGGACCTTTACAATTCTCTGACGTTGTTGTTATGACAGAGGCAGAATTTTCTGAAGCATATCTTGCTGGCACTTTACAAGATGATAAATTATATTTAATTGAAGGCGAGACAGGAACGGTTAATTTCGTTTCTACCGCTGATCATATAGTTTATAATAATGCTAATTCTGGACTTACAGCAACGAATTTGCAAGGTGCTGTTGACGAAATGTGTCAAAGACTGTTAACGACTGAACAATTCAACAAACTCGTCGCTTTGTTAAATAAATTAACTGTTGCTAATGATTCTGTTTCTTTTAATACAATAGTTAAGGCAACAACATTTGATGTTCAATAACGAGGTGAGTTATGCCTATATATATTTATAAAGGGAACAGTCAAATTAGCACAAATGCCGTAAGAAATGATAAAGCAGTTAAAGCAATTTACGCCAAAGAACAAGGGAAAGATGCTGTTTGTGTCTGGGGTATTGATACATCTATACCTTATGACCAGATGTTTACTTATTCTATAGTAGATAATACTATTAAAATCACAGGATTGAAACCAGAAGTCAAAACAGTATATATAACTATTCCAAATAAAATTTCTAACACGTCAGTTACTAAAATCGCAGACGGTGCGTTCAAGGACAAAAATAGAATTAAAGAGATGACTATCCCTAACAGCGTAACAAGCATTGGCTATTCTGCCTTCCAAGGTTGCAGCGGGCTTACGAGCATTACTTTTAACGGAACAAAAGCGCAATGGAATGCAATAACAAAAGGCACTGATTGGAATCATGCAACAGGTAACTACACAATCCACTGTACAGACGGAGATATACCGAAACGATGACAACATAGTACACAAGGTAAAAACAAGGAAAACAAGGAGAAACGAATGGAAGCAAAATTCCTCAAACGGTTAAGTGATTATAAGTACGCTCTCGTATGCGATTTAGCGCAATACGAGAGCGGCTTTGCTCTTTTAGATGTATCAACAAATGCCCTCATAGAGGTGCAACAGATATCCGTATCTCGAACGACAGATCAGCCTACCGGCGAGATGTATCAAATGTTCGACGAGATGGTCAACGACTTCTTGGATAGGTACAGTCTTCAGGCAGAAGATTTAATTATTATTAAAGAACAACTGCCTATTAACTGCGGACCACACTCAACGGCTCAAACGTTGCAAGCGCTGGCGGCAGCACACGCAGTTTTTAATATCAACACTTATTTAAGAAAACTTTACACTTATTCCAACGGTATTCACTCGATTTCCGTAAAGACATATTTCAAGAAACTTTTAGGGATTGAAAAACCGCAAAAAGACGACATCCGTGCGGCGGTGTGTAAATATTACGACATCGATCCCGAATCGATTACGCGCGACGAATCAGATGCCATCGCACTTTGGTTCTGTCTTCGAGGTGCCAAGTGGAATAAAGATATAGACGACCAAATTAAACTTGAAAAAAAACATCGTAAAACTTTGACAGCGAATCATGCCATCAAAGATGTCGATAACGAAATAGAAAGATTGGAGGGACTCAAATGGGACGAACAACAGTTTACAACGCAAATCTCACTCAAGCTTGGCCTTCAGTCAGTAAGCCAAACAGACAATTAGTTAAAGAGTTTATAGATTATTGCAAAGCAAATGACCGCAGTGCGCAAACCATCAAGCAGTATGAGGCTCAGTTGAAAGTTTTCTTCTGTTGGAATTACACCGAGAATGAAGACAAGTTTTTCATCGATCTCAAAAAGCGAGATTTTGTGAGATACATTGGTTATTTGCGCGGGCTCGGTTTGAGCTCTAATAGGGTGGCTTCTTTAAAGTCTGCCATCAGCAGTCTGTCGAACTGTATTGAGGTTTTGGACGAAGATTTATATCCAAACTTTAGGAATTTAATCAAAAGCCTTGAACCGGTGCACAAAGAACCAGTACGCGAAAAAACGGTGTTGACCGACGAACAAGTCGACGAGTGTTTAGACAAACTCTTGGCACAAGGTCAGTGTCAAATAGCCTGCGCACTTGCACTAAGTTTTGCGTCGGGAATGAGAAAGGCTGAATTGACCAGGATGAAGGTTGAGTTTTTTGATGACGCACATTTAATTCTTAATGGTAAGATGTATAAAACAGGTGTCATTAAGACAAAAGGACGCGGCTCAAATGGAAAGCAGATTCCTAAATATGTATTAAAAAATAAATTTCAACCCTATTTTGATGCTTGGATGAAACAGCGCGAGGAGCGCGGAATAGAATCGCCATGGCTGTTTGTTACTACCAGTGATGGTAAATTTGTTCAAGCAACGGTGTCGCAAATGAATACGTACGCTGAGAAGATTGGTGCGTTGATGAATGTACCTTTTTATTTTCACTGTATGAGACATTTGTGGACAACTAATATGCAAAAAGAAGGTATTTCGGATTCGGCTATTGCTGAAATCCAATCTTGGGATTCTCTTGAAATGGTCAAGAGATATTCAGATATTCCGACAGAAGAGCGTTGGGCTCAGTTTTTTGTTGGAGAAGAAGAGGAGTAATATGGAAAACAAGGTTTTATTATCAGATATATTAATTAATTGGTTTAATTGCCGCGATGCTTATAAAGAAGGCAAGACAAACCAAGAAGCCGAAAAGGCTTTACAGCAATACAAACAAAATTTACTTGTACAAGATAGACTCACAATGAGTGAAAAAACCGCTGCGCTATTATATACAGCATGGAGTCTAAAAAGTGATGAACGCAACGCGGTAGAAACAACTATCCGTATAGAGTGTGCAAAAACTTTATATTGCTTGTTGGCATATTCCAATATTGACAACGATATGGGTGAAACGGCAATGTCACCGGTCACAATCGACGCTTTGTACGATAGTGGAATTATTGACAATATTTTAAAATTCTGTGATAAGGATTATAGATATTTAGAGCAAATGGTTGATAGAATGTTAAACTATGCAAATCTTTTCCAAATGGTCGAAATGTTTGATGGACTTGACGCTGACAAACTTGACAAAACGGTGAAAGCTATGAAGAAAACGATACAGGGATTAGATGTTGAAACAGTCAAAAATCTAGCAACCATTACTCAACAAAACGATCCGATGACAGCGGCGGTTGCTGGAGCCCTTTCGGAACACGGTCTACTCAAAGGTGACGAGTTGGCCAATTTAGTGAAAAATACAGACGAATAGAGCATTGGCTCATTGAGAGGATTGGGGAAAGATTTCGATCCATTAAGGAGCTATTTGGATAACGTGATATCAAAGGAGGTATCTAATGGACGAATTTAATAATTATACAATCGAAGATTTTCAAACTAAAGAGACTGCAATTGCGCAAACGCTAGATGCTCTGGGGGCGCAATTGGAGAAAAACAGCGATGACTTGTATAAAATGGGACAAGAATATTATCAAGCGTGGGTTGAATTACGAAAAACTAAAATAGCGAAGGTTGAGTCTGCGCGTGCGCAACTAGCAGATGCTAAAAACGCACTACGTGAGCAAGCCAAGAAAGACAAAGAAGTTTTAAAATTACAAGAACGCTACAATCGAGCACGTAGTTCGCCCCAAACACAACAAGATTCTTTGGACTCATTAAATCAATTAAAGCGCGAGCTAGATCAAAAAGAGCAAGAGGTATTTAATCAACTGCGAACAAAATACTCTGCTCAAATCCAAAACCTTGAAAAAAGCGCCGCCCAGGCCCAACAAGAGTTTGACAAAGAAATGAAAGAAGCGTTGAATGCAAAGGGTTCAAAATTTGACACCTTAAGAGCTAGTGCAAAAAAACTCGGAGAAGAACGACGGGCTATTCAACAGAGCGCGGCAAAAGAGAAGCAGAATTTCGCTGACCTGCAGACCGCAATGCAAGACCAGGGGATTACTTCGCAATCCAAAGAATTGGTTAAAAAAATTGCGGCTTTACAAAAAACATTAAACAGCCAAGAAAAACAAACTCTAAAACGAACTCTTAATAACATTCAAAATAAATTAACAGAAAGACACGGCACCCCGAAGGATGTGTTGGACGGCATTCAACACAAGATAGAACAATCAAAAAAAACAGCTCAAATTAAAGCCTTACAAACTCAACAAACCACTATCAACGAGATAGAGAGCGATATTCTTCTATTGGAGGCTCAACAAAATGATGCTGTAATCAAGGCGGAAACACGTGAGCGTGCACGGTTACAACAACAACTTCGACAAAATACACAAAAGCAGCCCGCTTCTACCGCCACAAAAACTGTTAAAAAGAAACCTGAGTGGGTTCGCACCCTATATACTCCAGGTGAAATAATAGCGGGGAAAGTGCCCAAAGGGAAGACGGTACACGTACCCATGAAGTTGGTCACTGCGAATGGCCAACATTATAATGAATATACTGGCATCTCAGAAGAAGAGCTAGTTAAGAAATATCATTTCCCGCCTGATCAAGCTAAAAAAATGGCTAAACAGTATTCAGTTGAAGAGTACCAAAAACTTGACAAAGTTATGGTGAAACCTCTTAAAGAGTCGGCCACTGTATCAAAAATGGCCAAAGTACCCGTCGGAGGTAAGACAACTTATAATGGACCGCAAGACGCGGGAAGCAAAGGCACTGCGTATCACACGGTGGCAGAAATGGTATTTGGGGACGAAAATTGGACTGTTGAAGAGATCTTGAGTGAATTCGCCAAGAAGAAAAACAAAAATGCCACAAGTCGGCTCACTGAGAAACAATACAACGACTTAAGTGGTCTAACAGACATATATAATGTTTTAGGCTTTAAGACTCAAGGCAAAAAGGCCCAAACAGCTGCAGCGACACATCTTAATAGTTTCGTAGACATGCTGCGTCCGGCAATACAAGCCTATGGCAAACCAATTATGGAGCGTACCTTAGGTGGTGTCACAACGCTAGAGGATGGTAAATTGGCTGCTTGGGGCGGCACTTTTGACATGTTATTGGGCAATCTCTTATTGGACCTTAAATCTAACCAAAAAATGGGTAATTCAATGGGATGGCAGCTCAACATGTTAAAGTTTTTGTTAGATATAGCTCGCGAAGCGGGTATGACCGTGCCAGAAATTACCTCACTAGAGATAGCGCATCAACCAGCTGTCACAGGCAAAAACAAACATTTATCTCCCTCGCCATCAATTAATAAAATTCGATCAATTGGGCATGAAAATATGTCTAATTATATTTTAGGGGTTTTGCATCAAATTCTTGAACCAGGCCCCAAAACATATTATAACGCTAAGCCATTCGAGAAAGAGGGGCAGCTGATCCCACATTTGACCACGGGGAAGTTTTTAACAGAAGATGGCAAAGAAGTTACCACGTGGAAAGATGTTAACTACGGGTATTTGAAAGAGATGTTAAACGTGCGTCGCTCGGAAGAGTCGCTTGCCCAGCTAGCGGCGTACATGAAAGAAAATTACACACCCACTGAGTTATCGCAAGTGTATCGCACATTATATGGGACAACCCAATATTCGGAAGTTATTGCCAAAGAAGGGGAGCATAAAGGGCAACCAATGCCAGTAAAAACCCCTGTTGATATATTCACCGCCGGTAATACTTGGGACCCTAAAGACACATCTTTGCAAGATGCGTTATGGACATTGCAAAAGCTCATGCTGCCAACAGCGATTCAATCCGGTCAAGGTGGTGTCATCACTGAAAGTAGCTTTATGGGCGATAATGGTGAATACGTTGATATTGCCAAATTAAACGATTTTAATGTAAAAGATTTGGCTGTTATGTACAAAACAGCCATTCAGAAAAAAGAAATTAATTTAGCCAATTCTATTACCAAATATGTCGCCAATACTTTAAAAGACTATTTTAAAGACGCAAACGACACTGAATCAATACGTTTGGGGCAACAAGTTGCCAATCAAATTAACAATTTGTATACCAAAGCCCATACAACTGAGGGAGAAATTGCATATGAGAATTTTGCAATAGCCATTGGTGAAAATTTGGGCATTGATTATCATAAGCATCTAGACCCGACAACAGGTCGATATGTTACAGCGAGAACACCAGAGTTTGATCTTAGCAACAATGCGGCGCGTAAATTTGCTCCAAATGTCGAAACAGCTGTGGACTATGATTTTTTCTCCACAAGAACTGACGATACCGCCGAGCGAGAGATACAAAGATTAGCGCAGTCTGGATCTGATAATTTTTATAATATTCGTGCTTTTGATCGACAATATGATGAGTTTAATGACCAAGAGTTCGCGCGCGACGTGTATGAACGAAATACTATTTCTCCCGATCATTTGGCCAACTGGATTTATGGTGTTATGCACCAAGAGGCAAAGATTAATACACTATTCGAACCTTATTACAACAGTGTTCTAAAAAAGAATAATCTTACTTCTGAACAAGTTTCGTTTGATGATTTTGTGAAGAGAATCCTGGCCGATGATCCAGCGTTGTACCAACAATATCGCGATAGTCAAAAATTACAAGAGGCATATACAAAAGCAGCTGGGGTATCGTTTGGCACCTTTGGTACAACGGCAGAACAGGCAGCTCGTGGATTTGAAGGAATTAAACAATTTTTAGGTTCTCAATTACCACAAAACTTAACACTGGAGTCAGACGCACTGTACAACTCTTGGAATCTTGCTACGGATAAACAGGCCTTGGATAAGATATTGTTGTTCTACGCGCAAGGAGGTCGGCCTGAATTTCCATTTGGTAAAGACATCAAAAACAATCCAACACTGTTGTCTCGTTTAGCCAGACGTGAAGGCACGCGGTTTTATGGACGCAGCGACAAAATGGGCGATGTGGACAATATCCCTAGTGAGTATCGTGAAGAACTTCAAAACCTTAAAACAAGCATTGCAGATATTAACCAAGCGACCGATGCTGTAATTGATAACATGCTTGTGGAAGATCCTGGTGACAGGACACAGAAGTTCAACGAGTATTTTGAAAAATATATTGGTTCAAACAAAAAACTCTCTCAAAAAGAGAAAGATGCTTCATTGAACGCCGTAATGAATCCAGAAACGCAACGTTACTATAAACAGCTACGAGACGCTCTTAAGCAGTATCGCAGCCTAGTGGGGAACGAACGTGCAAAAATAGTTTTCGATCCCGAAGACAAGACGGTCTACGGGGGTGCATTCGTCAATGGTAAATTCCAAGAAATCAGTGAGCAAGATCTGCCTAACGAATACAGTGAACAAATTGGTGAGGCGTTGGATCGGTGGCACGAAGCATATGCTGAGTTACTTGTTCGGACTAAAAAACATGATTTGCCTGTTTTGCGCGAAATGTACAAGTACGATCAGAAGGCCGAGAGCTATGCTAAAATAGACAAAGAAATCGATAAACAGGTTGCCAAAACACAAAAAATCCAAATAACCGACCAAATGGTTCAAGATTTTTATGACTCGGCGCAAGAAAAGTTACTGAAGCCTTTTAAGAAAAACCCACAAACGTCCAACAACAAACCTTTCAAACTGAATAAAAATTCCCGACGTTGGTCTTCGTCGGATGATGAGGGCCCATCCGTAAGTGACTTGCGGGATATACAACTTGACGAAGATGTGGATAGATGGCTCAAAATACACGCTAAGGATAAACGCAAGGCCGATCCTGCAGTTCTTACCAAAGCGGTACACGATCCTCAACTATATCAAAAGATAAAGGACATGTACGGTACCGAGGAAGAATTTGCTCGTTTATTGGGATGGGACTATCAGGCGGGCAAAACTCCCATGGGTGCACACGTCGATTCCACGTCTAAAGATATTAGATATTCCAAACAGGTCCAAGACAGAGTCGATCAACTGCGGGCGCAATTCACACCTTCGGCACAATACGCAACTTGGGAAGATTACGAGCAAGCACTACAACATCAAGTTGTTGAGCACGATCGTTTATACACTGAATTCGACAATCGTTTACCACAAGATGTTGGTGATGTTGCCAAGGGCTACAGCGCGGATGCTACAGCTGCGGCCGTATATAGATTAATTGGTGCTCGTGTACGACAAGAATTGAATCCATTGTTACCTACACAAGAGCCAACCCAATCACTCCCCACACAAGAATTAACTCCCGCCTTAGAAGAGCGCACAAAAACAGAGGCCAAGAGTATTGAGGTGGATAAGGAGTCAGCGCAAGCATTGCAGGGAGAGTCCGACGCTGTTAAAGATAAGGTTAGCGCATTAAAAGAGCTGATTACCGTACTTAAAGAAAAAACCGATGCCGAACAACAGGGCATTGCCGCAGATCAAAAAAGTGAGCAAGCTGTCGAAAAAAGCACAGAGGCAACGCATAAGCGACGCAAGAAAATTACGGCTAGCGACAGTCTTAAACAACAATTAGAAAACCAAAAAGTCCGCGAGGAAATAGCCGAAAGCAAAGCCCGAGAGGCCGCCGCGTTGGCAAAAACAGGAAACGGGAAAGGCAAGACACAAGGTGCTGGTGAAAAGGAAGATTTTAATCAATATAAGAAAAATCTAAACGAAATCACTAAAGCCATGAATGAGCGCGACAAAATCGAAAAAGAGCTTGCCACGACACCTCAAATGCTATCCAAAGGACGTACCGCTCGTGAGCAGCTACTTGTGGAATATGAAGGTATTATTTCTAAGCTCACCACAGAAAACGAATTGTTAATCGAACAAGGCAGGTTGTCGAAAGACCAGGTGGCACAAATCGAAGCGGAAGCACAAGCGCGCCGTAAATTAAACTCGTTGAAAGTGCAGGGTGCCAAATATGGTGCTGGCAATTTCCTTGATGTTCTTGGCGCTAATATTAAAAACACAATTACTCGTATGTTTGACTATACGGGCGTATACAGAATATTGAATAAATTAATGGCGTCCATCTCGAAAATTATTCAGTTAACCAAAGAGCTCGATACGGCAATGTTTAACTTACGTGTTGTCACAGGCGGCTCGCGTGAAGACGCCACGGGATTAATTCGAGATTATCGAGCATTGGCCGATCAACTCGGTGCAACAACTATTCAGATCGCAAACGCGGCGAACGAGTGGCTTAACTAAAAGTCTAGGTCACTATAAATCCCTTGAATTGCTGGGAGTTCCTAAAGTTGTATAAACCACAACATAAAGATGAAACACGCTTAAGTGTGATGGTTAAAAATTATACAAATTGGATAATCAGCAGCCAAGCTCCGAATAGGAGAAGGTTCAACGACTATTATGTACACCTAAGTGGGTGGAAGCAGGGGATGGAAATAAAAGGAAACTTTTATTCACCAAAGATATAGTCTGAACTTTTATGAAAATAAAAGAAAATTTTGAGATATAAAAATTCTCTTAATCTTTTGAAACGTAACGAAGTTCAAAAGTAACACAATTATAGACAAGGTTACGAAGCACAACAGGCTGGAGAGCTTATTACCGCCTCAACTTATTTAAGTAAACTGGGTATGATTGAAGCCAGTAAGGCAACTGAGTATTTAACCTCAATGATTAAAGGGTTTAAATTAGAGGTGTCTGACGCTGTAGATGTGGTTTCAAAACTGACAGCAGTTGACATGAAAGCAGCGGTGTCCGCTGCAGATATTGGTGCTGCTCTGCAAAACGTTGCCACGACGGCGCAATTGGCGGGCGTGTCGTTAGACGAGACGATAGCCTACGCTTCAACAATCATTGAAACCACCCAACGCGATGCGTCGAGTGTGGGTATGGCCCTTAATAGAGTATTGATAGTTATACTGGGGGCCAAAGGGGAATAATACATAACCCCCTTAAGCAAAATTTTTTCTAATTTCTTGAACCCCAGAGATGGGCAACAAGGAGGAACCTATATGGATAGAATGGTAACAAAAAGCTGCATAAATTGTGGTAAGAATTTTGCAGTAAAGGAGCGTTATGCTGCGCAAACCAAATATTGTTCTGCTCAGTGTAAACGAGAAGCGGAACGCAAAAGGATTACACGTCATGTGTCCACTTGCGCAAATTGCGGGAGTTTGATTTCCCGTTATGATAAACCTAAAGGGAAAAACGTTTTTTGTTGCAAACAGTGTGAAATTGAATTTCGGCGTAAAGAAAAGTCCGAAGAGCGTGTTTGCCCTATTTGTGGAAATGCGTTTATTTGTGGTAAATTATCTTCACAAAAGTTTTATTCGACTACGTGCCAAAATATATGGCAGCGAGAGCGAAACCACGAGCGTTCGTCTCGTTATGATGTGAACTTTACAGAAGAACAACGGGTCAAAATTTGTCCTATATGTGGGCGCACGTTTAGACCTCGTAATAAATACTATAGTAAGCGAAGAATTTATTGCAGCGCAGAATGCGCAAAAATCGGAATTGCGCAGACTCGCAATTCAAATGGAGATCGTTTGTCGCGAGCAAATACGGCTCCACAAAGGATTGCCAATAAAATGTGCGAATACTTGAGATTGGACTATCGCAATGAAGAACCTTGTGGGCCTTTTAATTTTGATATTTTCCTTGTAGATAGCGAATTACCGATTGAAATTATGGGGACGTATTGGCATGCTGATGTTAGAAAGTACCCTCAAATTATTAACCTGCAACAAGCAAAGGATATTATCGCTGACAAAAGGAAGCACACATACGTTTGCAATAAACTAAACAAAGAAATCCTTTATTTATGGGAAGACGATTTAATTAATAATCCTCTCTTATGTTCTACCCTTATTCAACAATATGTTCAAAATGAGGGGATTTTACCCAATTACCATTCTTTAAATTTTCACTTAGAAAACGAGGCTTGTGTTTTAAATACGGCACTATTGGAGCCTCATAGTGAAAAGCGAGATAGAATTACCACTTCTTTCTCCCAATAGGACCTTGAACGACTGAACGAAAAAATCTCATGTTATAATGAGAGTGCGCCAGTCTGAACTACGGAATATAATCTAATAAAAAATCCGTGAGGGTTGGTCGAGTGTAGAGACACTCTTGGAAGCACCGCCCCGCCACACAAGTGGTGAGTAGTATTGAAACAACAATACGAAGTAACAAATTGTAGAACTATCATGTCCCGTTACGGCAACGTAAAAGCGGGCGCTTATACAAAAATGAATCTCGAGGCATCGTCTGATACTGATCTCGAGAATCTTAACGATATTGAAAAAGTATTGGGTAAAATTGGTATCAGTATTCGAGCGACCAATACAGAATTTAGAAGTTTTAGTGATGTTCTTGACGAACTGAGTGATAGGTGGATTAATCTTGACAACGTGTCGAAAAACGCGATTGCTACAGCTATGGCCGGTGTTCGTCAACGCGAGCAATTCCTTGTGTTGATGGAAAATATGGATCGTGCGGAAGAACTAGAAGAGGTTTCGGCGCATTCACAAGGTACGGCCGAAAGCAAGTATGCCGCATATATGGAAACCATTCAAAGCGCATCAAATAGACTGCAATCAGCTTGGGAAAACCTCGCTATGACTTTGGAGCAGTCGGGACTCGTTAAATTGTTTACCGATTTGTCCGTTGTTTTAATGAAAATACTTCTTCCCTCCATTCGAGCTGTCGGGACAGCTCTGATCCAATATAACGCCTTTAAAGTTCCGCTTTGGATGAAAGAGTTTTTCTCTGTGGGTAAAGGCAGGAGTTTTGTTAACGGCTTGGGACCTACAAAATTTGCACAATATCAGCAAGATTGGAAGGCGTCCAAACTAGAAGATATACAAAAGAAACAGATCGACGAGGCCAATAACAAATTGGCTCAATCTGCCACTAGCACGGCCTCTGCACTAGACCAAGTTACAGAGAGCGCATCACAAGGGGCCGCCGCCGAAGCGCAAGGAACCAAAGAAGAAAACAAAAACACAAATGCTACTTCGCGAGATACAGAAGAAACTCAAAAACACGCCAAAGCAGTTGCTCAAGATACAAATCAGCAAAAAACAGGTGGTGTCCCTGGAAAAACCGAGAAGGCAAAAAACAGGTTCAAATCCGTCAAATCTAACATTCCTGGAGCCGCACTCGGGGGATTGTTTAGTGGTATAACCACTGGAATAGCAACCGAGGGCTCAATCGAGGCTCAAGTAGTCGCAGGCGCCGTTTCGGGAGGTCTGACCGCAATTCTTGGAACCTTCGGTGGGCCCTTAGGTGCAATGATTGGCTCTACGATTGGCAGCGTTATTGCTACACCTATCGCCCAATTAATCGACGCAGAAGAAATTGCACGCAAAAAGCGCATTGAAACTGCATCAAAGCTTCTAGAAACTCTAAAATCGCAAGAAGCATCTCTTGAGAATTTGTATTCGGTGTCAAAACAAAGCAATCTGCTTTCCGATGATATCAAATCTATTAGAGAAAATGTTCAAGCCATTAAAGATGCCGATAAAGATACTGGGGCATTTAAAGACGCTTTTGAGGCTATTATTGGACAAGAGAAGTATTCTGATTTAATTACTGCGACAAGCTCTGCGTCGGCTACTGATTTATACTTAAATTTAGACTCTATATTAGCAGACGAGAATATATCGTCAAAAATCCGCTCTCGATTAGCAAAAGTAGCTAAGATGGCGCGTATCGATGCGGAAGATGCGGCGTTTATGGCTTCAAAAGAGGGCTTATCTTTAACCGCCGACGAAGAAAAAGAGCGTTTAAATCGCGAGTTGAAAAAGGCGTATTTGGGGTCGGGTATTTCTGACGAAAGCTCTTTATCCTTAGCACGCCGAGGCGTTGCCGATGTAGAGCGACAAATTGCCGGTTTAGCCAATGTTGAATTAACTACTGAGGTCAAACGTTTGATTCAATTGCTGATGGAACAAGATGATTCGACTTCGGTTCAATCTTTACTGGCGGGGAGTCGTTTTACTTTGTCGGATATAATTAACAATACTTACGGACTCAGCACAGAGGTTCAAACTGACTTGTTGAATCAAGCAGCCCTCGCTCTTGGCATGACATTAGACGAAGTTAGGATTCGAGTTGATGATTTTGGCTTATTAACAATAGGGGATTTAAATTCCTCAATTAGCGATTTGTCCGAATCTTTAGAATCTTTAACTTCGTATTTTGATGAACTAATGTCAACGGGAACCTTATCTGTCGAATCTTTGCGAGCTATCATTGCGAAAAATGGAGCAGAAGCTACAACCATCGGACAAGATAACCTATCTTTGGTTACTGGAGCCATGGAACAAGAATATAGAGTATTAGGTGGCCAATTATTAAAAGATTGGACTGGCGGTACCGCTTCGGGGGCAAAAATTTATGAAAAACTCTTGAACGACCCTTCGATGAAGAAGGTATTAGAGACGCTTGATCAAGGAGGGTTTAATAAAGATAGCACTTCTATGGACAGTCTTCTAAAAGCTCTTATGACCCCTGAGTTTGGGGAACTTGAGGAAGAAACACAAAACGATATTTGGGAACTATATCTTGACACTTATAAAAAAGCGGCTAAAAATATTGGGAACGTTACAACGGCTGAGTATAACAAGGTGGTTCAGTCCGCACAACAAGCAATAGATCGCTCTCTCGAACGTCAACAAAATGCTCTTGAGGAACAAAAATCAGCACTTGAGCAAATCAACAAACAGCGCGAATATGAAAATAAGCTTATTGAAGCTAAAATCAAGCTCGAAAATGCTCAAAACGAAAAAAAGAAAGTTTGGAGAGAGGGTATTGGTTGGGTTTACGAGGCAGACACCTCTGCCATTGCCGATGCTCAAAAAGAGCTAGAAGAACTAGACAATGAGAAAAAGGTTAACGAATTGCAAGTTATGATTGATGAGCTACAGGCTCAGCGTGATTGGATGAGTAATTTAACCGAAAGCAAAGAATTTGACAAAGCTCAAAAATTTATGAAAGACTGGGCTGGGAACGCTAAGTCAACAATGGATGTTCTGAAATATTGGGAGAATGTAGTTGAAAACCCCCCAACATTTGACGTTCTTGAAGATAATAAAGAATTGCAGAAACAGAAGGTAGAATCCGAATATTATAAAAATGCGCAAACAGTAGAGAGCCTGAAACAAGCTTACACTGACTTGACCAAAACCAAAGGAATGCAACTTCTTCTCAGGGGAGGCTCTTTAGCTGATTTGGGGAAGATGGATTCTAAGGATATTGATGCTTTCAACAGTGCTAGGGGTGCGTTTGAGACGGCGTACGATAACGCCTCTAAATATTTCAATAACGAGACAGTCCGTGAATTAACGGGGTTATCGGGAGACGAAGGAGACAAGATAATCAAAGGTTATGAAGAAACGGTTGATAAAGTTCAAAAGAATAGAGGTGGCATTGGCAATATCACTTCTGGCATTGGGGCAAACACAGCCCATTTGTCAACCAAAGGTAATGAATCTTGGTCACCGTGGATAAAGCAGCAAATTGGAGAAGAGTGGCAAGTCACAGGTAACCAAAAAGCTTTGCCAGGCGGTGGAGAAAATAATACATATCTCGATGACAAGACGTGGTGGTGGAACCAAAAGGCTCAGATATTCTTTTGGTCTGATGACAAACAAAAATGGATCTCGGTTAGGAACGCTAAGGAAAACCCAAAGAGTTATAGCGAAATGTTACATACCTCTGGCTTCCAGGGAAGGTTTTTTACACAAAATGGCGAGATTTATTACTTGGGGAAAGATGGTGTCATGTATGCCGTCGAGAAAGTTTCCTCTCACGCATCGGGCACCCTATCTACCGCCGGCGGCCCCGCTTTCATCAACGACGATCCGCAATACGGTTTGGAAGGTATTATTACTCCTCAAGGTACTTTGACGGCTCTTCCGTCGAAGTCTGGAGTTGTTCCCGCCGACCTTACGCGCAACGTATGGCAACTGGGCGAGGTTGCTCCTAACCTGATTAAACAACTTGTGGACATCAATGGCAAGTTCAGTCACACAACAGGGTTCGGAACCGACGAATCGTTTAATGTTGAACATCTGGATGTTCATATGGTTGCTCAACCTGGGTTTGATATGGATGACTTTGTGCGACAACTTCAAGCTGCACGTAATCTCACTAGACATTCTTAATGTATTTTAACTTATTTCACACAGATTCCCCATTTATTAGGGGATTCTGTGTTGGAATAATAAAATCTTCATTTTATTTGAAGGTTGATAACGAGTTTTTAGCGACGTTCTCGAAAAAACGTCTCTTCCAAAATACTTTAGGGGGCTTAGTCCCGAAGGAGTGAAACATGAGTTATAAATTAACCCAAACGGGGCAAGAAGTTCAAGCATTGCTCAACCAGATTAAGAATGGTGGGCAATCACAAGTCACTGATGCGGTGTTGTATACCCCACAAAATCTCGAAGAAAAAGAACAAGAACAGGCAAGGAAAAATATAGGTGCCGCCGCCGAAAATCAGATTCCGACCGGCGCTGTATTATATTCACAAAAACAAGACCTCGAAAGTAATCAAAAGGCACAAGCGAGAACTAATATCGGTGCTGTGGGGCCAGAGCAGTTACCTACAAAGGTAAGCGAATTAGAAAACGATGCTCATTATATTACCGAAAACCAGGTGCCCGTTGCTCTTCCTCAAAAAACTGGTGCAATACAAAGTGGTGTTTTACCAACAACAGGGTGGATTACTCCTGAAGAAGGGTGGAAACAAAATACTTTGCCTGCGAGTAGAAAATGGAACAGTGTAACCTACGGCGACGGAAAGTATGTTGCGGTTGCATTTAATAGTGATAAGGGCGCATATTCAACCAATGGTATTACTTGGACAGAAATGAGTATGCCAGCGGTTGGGAGTTGGATAGTAACCTACGGTAACGGAAAGTATGTTGCAGTAGCGAGTGGTAACACAAACGGAGCATACTCAACTGACGGCATAAATTGGACAGAAATGAATATGCCAGCGAGTAGAAGTTGGAACGGTTTAACCTACGGTAACGGAAAATTTGTCGCGGTTGCTGCCAGTAGCGACAAAGGAGCATATTCCACCGACGGTGTAACTTGGACAGAAATGAGTATGCCCTCGAGTAGAGATTGGGCGAGTGTAACATATGGCGATGGTAAGTTTGTTGCAGTTGTAGTCGATAGTCTGTATGGAGCATACTCAACTGACGGTATTACTTGGGCGGAAATGAGTATGTCCGCGAGTAGAATTTGGCGGCGAGTAACCTACGGTAACGGAAAGTTTGTTGCTGTGGCATATATTAGCGACAAAGGTGCATATTCTACCGACGGAATAACTTGGACTGAAATGAGTATGCCCACGAGTAGAAGTTGGATAGGCGTAACCTACGGCGATGATAAATTTGTTGCAGTAGCATATAATAGCGACAAAGGCGCATACTCAATTGATGGTATTACTTGGACAGAAACTACTTTGCCAGCGAGTATACGCTGGAATGATGTAACATATGGCGATGGTAAGTTTGTCGCTGTTGCACAGAGTAGCGCAAACGGTGCATACTGGAAAGCCGCCGCACAAGTAACCTACACCATCTCCGACGCCGATATAACCGCAAACACTTCGGTTAAAATGTACTTAACCGACGAAGGTGGTGTAAAGGCTCAAAGCAAAGCGAGTGGTTCTATAACCGTTATCCGCGATAGCGTGCCGACAACGGCAATCCCGTATGAGTACGAGGTCGAAGAAACGAGTGCCGAGGGGCTTTTTGAAGTCATAAACGCTTATGTGCCCGCAGTGCCTACCAAAACAAGCCAACTCACGAACGACAGCGGGTTTGTTACCCAGGCTGCTATCCCAACTAAAGTTAGTCAACTTGCCAACGATCGTGGGTTTACTACAAATATTGGCACAATTACACAAGTAAAGGTTAATGGGGAAATTAAAGCACCCAATACAGTAGGATTGGTAGATTTGGGTAATGTCACACCAGAGCCCACCGATTGGACAACGGTGCCTATCACTACGGCTTTAGAAAACGGGAAGACTTATGTTGTTAAACTTGACACCACGCCTTATCCGTTGACCGCAATCTTCACAATGAGCGAAGCTCTGGATGCTATTGACGCCAATGTTGTTGGTGGCACACAGCAGGGAACAGATGGCGCATCAACATATGAACTGAAGTCTGCGACCATTACAGTGACAGATGGTAAGTTGACTGGACTCAAATCGACTAATCTGGTTTCTAACGCTAATCCCGGCGCGGCGAATTTGTCTTACAGTGAATCCACATTTGCTGATTTGGGAATCACTCAATATCACTATGTGGAATTGTTAAATACAGTGGGCGGCGGCGGTGCCATAACCTACACAAAATTAAGTGGCTCGGTAGAGTTTACGTCAACTTCCCAGTCTGCATCAAACGCATTCTTTGTTAATGCAGACGCCGCTACTTGGACAACATTAGGAGAAGGTGGATCAAAAGCGTTAACAAGTACTAGCGATTTAGGACTTATTGTCGGTAGTTCATACAAGATAGACGTTAACATTGATGGAACGGGAAAAGCATTTTCTGGTACGGTGGCTGATGGCGCATCTGCACTAGGAGTTAGTGGCTCTAAAGTACTGATGCTTGACGACGGTAGTGAGGGTTTTGTTATTTATGACCATTGTGATTTTAGTCAAGGTTATCCTCAAAAAGGCAATGGGTCGATTATTATTGCAAGCCTTTCTTCGTCACCAACATCAGCGAAGATAACTAATTTCAGCGGTAGGTTGGAAATAGTTTCGCCAGCAACAATTACTAACTCAGCAATTAAGGTAAATAGTGCCGTTACGATGTATATCAATTCGAGTATTATCGTTAGTGGAACGAAAATCGATGGAAGCACAACACTTAATGCAAGCGAAGGCGGCACAGTGTCTTACGAAATGGAAATTCTCGACACGCCGACCGAAGGCTTGTTTGAGGTTGTTAATAACTACACTCCAACACCCCAGCCAACGCCTGTAGCATTACCACAACAAACCAGTGTGGTAAAGACGGCAAAATGGCCAAGGGGAGAAACTACAGTTTCCATTACTGATAGTGACATTACTGAGACCAGCGATGTTGTAGTCAATATTTTTTATGAAGGTTCACTAGAGATTAGTGGAGGCAAAGGTGGGTTTACGATTGAGAGCGATGTTGCAGCCGGAGGCAATCGGTCATTTGAATATAAAATCAAACAAACAAATAACGAGGGTCAATTCACTGTTGTAAATCAGTATACCCCCAGCACGCTGCCAATTGAATATGGATATTTTAACGGAGTTGTTGACCAATGGGAAAGCAAAGTCCCAGAGGCGTTTTTTATTGGACAAGATGCGACAAAATGGTCGGGGCCCGATGATGGTGGAACCTTGGTCGTGAGCGCATCACGGTTTGGTCTAATAGTTGGCAATCAATATACACTAACCGCCAATGTGAATAACACGGCACAAACTTTCGCTGCCACCGCTATTTTAGTCACCAACGAGGATTTTTCTTTTCCTGGGTTGGATTTTAACTTGGGCAGCGACCAACATTTTGTGATATACGATTGTGTAGCTTATGAGAACGGCAATATGATATCAGGGAGCGGCTCTATAGTAATGCTTATGGCTGGTGTTAGCAGTTTTGTGGTTACGGCTTTTGAGGGCGAAAGACAAAAACAAATTACAGCGACAATTACGAATTCGTGGATTACTACAAACAGCGCGGTTACAATGTATGTGAATTCTCCCGCTGTATTGACGGGTGTGAAAACCGACGGACAGATTGTTTTAACGACAGATCGGGCAACACCAGTAAATTATAGTATAGAAATTTTTGACACTTCTACCGAAGGAATGTTTAAAATTATCAATAGTTATATACCAAGTGCCCCTCCGTCAATCATATCAAAAACAATTACCAACACCAGTTCCAATATTAGTATCACGGGCACTAGTGAGCCATATTTGTGTACAATAACTGACTCAGATGTTACTACTGCAAATTTCGTGAGATTATATCCTTTAGACGAGGATACGGAAACTTGGTTAAATGATAATACGTCGTCCAGTATTATTACCGAAAGCAGTGGAAAATTTACATTTAAAGTTACTACCAATACGCTCCCACAAACGTTCACTATGAAATATTTTATTCAGTGAGGTACTTATGGGGTATATTGAATTAAAAACTGGACAAGTAGCCTTAAGACCAAGTGCACCGCCTCCAAATTGGCAAACCATGACAATGCCCACAAAACGTGCGAACGATATCGTATTTGGGAACGGCAAATTTATGATCGTTGGTTCTACCACCAATCCTGAACAAACAACGTTTACATATTCTACCGACGGGGCGAATTGGGCAACAACACAGATAACAGGGGTATATGATCGAATTGGTGCCGGCGGAGGAAAGTTTGTCGCGTTAGGTAGTGGAACAACTGGAGTATGTTCTACTGATGGGGTGTCGTGGGAAACGATGACGATGCCATTTAGCGGCTCTTGGGCCAACATCACTTATGGTAATGGTAGGTTTTTGGCAATGGCGTCCTCTGAGAAAAAAGACTCGGGCGAATACGCAGACACTGATAAATGCGCCTATTCTCTTGATGGAATACATTGGGAGGTATCCGTTTTGCCTCTCACTGGCACATGGGGATATGCCAGTTATGGAAATAATACTTTTATCGCAATGCGGGATAACTCTACGGTGATTGCTCATTCACCAGACGCGATTACTTGGGATTATTCTTTCGTTTTTAAAAATAGTATAAATACTTGTAGTATTTTTGGGGGAGACCGATTTATTGCATTAACAAACAATATAAATACTTGGTCCTCTGATCGTGGTATATATTCTTTCGATGGTAAATCGTGGGCGGAGTTTCAATTACCGTCTGACTTAGACTGGGAGTCGGCCGCGTATGGTAATGGACGATTTCTCGCTTTTGCTTCGAACGAGGGAACCCCCGTGGGGGCGTTGTCTACTAATGGTACAAGCTGGAAGCCTATGACACTCCCCTCTTTGCCACAGGTGAGTTCAATACATGCCGCTTATGGGAATGAACGGTTTGTAGTGGTTATGAATTACAAGGACACTGCGTTCTACTGGGATTTAAGTTCCAAAAATTAACAAACCGTTTTCAGTAACTCAAAACTTAATTTATTTTTTCATGTCTGGGTGGCCGAATCACCTGGCCCCCAGACAACAAATAAAACAATACTTTTATTCGGAGGCGACAACATGCCAGATACAAATCGATTTAATAAAAAATGTAAATTTTTAATTCCCGATGGGAATTTTTATTTGTGTGCCGCAACTGAAAGCGACCGCATTAAGAATTGCATCTCATTTTGTCCAACCGAGTGCAAAAAATTTCAAAGTAAAAAAGGTAAAACAGCCGAGGATTCCTCGGTAATTGAAGGAGGAACGCATGGCAGTTTATAAACCTAATTATTGTTATCCTTATCTGGAACCCGTGGATTTAACCATCCCGGATGGTGAAAAATATTTTACTTGCCAAATTGACACGTCGAATATTGCAATCACGGGTTACAAGATTGAGGTTTACGACGAAAACAATACACTGGTTTTTCCAAACGAGAGCAATAAAAATAAGATTAGCCCTATTAGTGAATTACCAATTGTAACAAATATAGACGGTTTAAACGGAAGCGAATTACGCATTCCATTTATTCAACATTTTAAACCAAAAATTACCACATCCTATAATGCTATTTATTTTAAGGCAACAAAGTATGTCGATTATTATAAATCGGACGAATGGAACAATAATAAGACATACGTTATTGGCAACAATGGTCAATTATGTATTCAAATCAGCATAGATCCAGAAACCGAAGTTGCAATTCTAGAACCGGTCGTGATTGACGGAGCTCTCATATTTGTGGGGGATATGATTCTAGCAAAAGATTCGATTTGCACGGTAACCACATCGGGCGTGTCGAAGGATGTTGTTGCACTTAGCGAGGGTGATATTATCTATGTAAAAAGTGGAGACAAGTACGCTGGAAGTGTTTTCCAATATAATGGGGGAGCACTAATCCAGTCCACAGATGGCGTGTGGGTAGACTGCAACAAAAACCCCCTATCTCTATCTAATCAAGGTAAGACATATAAATGGCAAATCACTCTGTACTCTGGTTCTAAGGGTGCTATTACCGAATCGAAAATTATCGATCCACAGGAACCCCCTCTTCACACCATTAGTTACGACGCAATGGCTGATTCTGAGTTTGACACACTGCTAACAAGTGGAACAATTCTGGGCTCAACTGAAGATAGGATTCAAGGTCCAATCAGTGATAAGATTTATGCCAAGCAATGGTTACAGCTGTTAAGAGAAGTGCATGGTGAAATGTGGGCAGAACAAAAATGGAAGTGGTTAACGGACCTGGATCGCGAACGTATTTGGACTGATGGGGAAAACGTTTATTATTCCTGCGGGACACAACAATATCAACTAGATCAATTAACCTCCACTTGGTCTGAAAAGACTTGGCAAGGATTAACAGATTTTTATGGGCAATTCGTTTGGACTGATGGGGACAATATATATTATTCCAACGATGCGGAACAATATCAACTAGACAAATCAAACTCCACTTGGTCTGAAAAGACTTGGCAAGGATTAGTTGATTTTAATGGGCTAAACGTATGGACCGACGGTACCAATATATATTATTCAGCGGAAGTTGCCACTGCTGATGGTGAGGGACAACAATCGTTCCAGTATCAGCTAGATAAATCAACCTCCAAGTGGTCTGAAAAGACTTGGAACATCTCTCCTGATGGCGCGAATATTTGGACTGATGGTACGAATGTATATTGCTCCAGCGGAAGACTCCATTACCAACTTGACAAAAATTCATTAGAGTGGAGTTCAAAAGAGTGGCCTGAACTAACGGTTTTGTTTGCAAGTAATTTCTGGACAGATGGAACGAATACGTACTATTCTTCTGGCACATCTCAATATCAACTAGACAAATCAAACTCCACTTGGTCTGAAAAGAGTTGGACAGGACTAACAGATTTTGATGGACGATACATTTGGACCGATGGAAAAAACATTTATTATTCCAACGGCTACGTCCAGTATCAACTAGATAAATCAACCTCCACTTGGTCTGAAAAGATTTGGAATAAAGGTGCTCCCGAGGGTGCAGAGATTTGGACAGATGGACAACACATATATTATTCACAAGGCTCTTTACACTATCAATTAAATAAAAATACATTAACGTGGACATCAAAAACTTGGAATGGGCTAACAACTTTTGATGGGCAATTCGTTTGGACTGATGGGGACAATATATATTATTCCAACGATGCGGAACAATATCAACTAGACAAATCAAACTCCACTTGGTCTGAAAAGAGTTGGACAGGACTAACAGATTTTGATGGACGATACATTTGGACTGATGGCACTAATATATATTATTCTTGTCCCACACAAGACACACAAGGTCAATATCAACTAGACAAATCAAACTCCACTTGGACATCAAAAACTTGGAATGGGCTAACAACTTTTAATGGGCAATTCATTTGGACTGATGGGGAAAATATTTATTATTCAAATGGTGTGAAACAGTATCGACTAGGTCAATCAACCTCCACGTGGTATGACAAGACTTGGAATGGGCTAACAACTTTTGATGGACGATACATTTGGACCGATAGAGAAAATATTTATTATTCCAACGGCGCGGAACAGTATCAACTGAATAAATTAACCTCCATGTGGAAGCAAAAGCCATGGCCAGGATTAATCGATGCTAATGGGCAATATATTTGGACTGATGGGGCAAATATTTATTATTCGAGCAGTACCTCGCAACATCAACTTCTTCCCCAGTTACTTGCTCAGACTGGCACACGAACCTATATAGAATCATACAGCCAGAGTCTAGGGCATATTTATCCTATTTCGGGCGACTCTCGTGGTTTTAGTAACGATGATCTGTATGGGAAAGAACCCGCGACACATTTCGCGGTATATAAATATTCCAACGATCCAGAACATATGACCTCACAAAACTCTGTCGATCAGTCAATCAATTTTGAATTGACGGCAAGTGGAGCAACATATACTCAAGGGAATTATTCTTACGAGGTTGAGGGCGAAAAAAAGATTGCTGAGTTTAATGCCAAATGCAAAACACTTAATACAACGCCACTGTGTAACTACAAACACGACGAGAAACAAGATAGTTATACAGCAGATTATGGTGGTCAATCGGTTCTTATTTGGAACGAACACAATTCGAAGGCCAATCCGTTGACGGGGTATTTTACGATTAATTTCACTACATCGGAAGGAGTTGACGGGCCAAATACACCCAAGTTTACATTTTTGATGGCTTTTGCGTATCGCAAAGTTTCTTCGTATATTGGTAAAGTATTTTTTGTTAAAGATGGTTCGTTCACAAATCAAAACATTGTTTCCAAAGCAGAAGCAACCGGTGACAACAACATCTTGTCTTTAGGCGCCCCGATTACATTTACAGAAGAAGAACCATTAGAAATTTATCCCAACTCTGAGATTGATAAATTTCATGGTGAAATTTTCAAAAACAGTGCGGGTAAAGTCTATGTTTCTCCGTTTGTTGGACTACAAGCGGGGGCGAGATTATACGTTTCCGATGGTACGGTGATTAAAGCGACGGACGTTGACACAACAAACTGGGCCGTTAGTTACACTCCAGAACCGCCAGCATCAAAAGAGCCCTACTCCTCAATCAATCCATTAAAATATGAAATTCGCACTAATTTTAAATCAAGCGATGAAACACCGTTTTATGCTTATGATTCGCCGCGTCTCGTACCTTGGGTTTTAGAAAATCTAGCGGTCGTAAACGAGCATGGGCACGAGTTTCTATTAGAAAGCGGTGGCGAAATTTTAACAGTGCCGATTTTGTGTTCACAAAAAGTTGAACGCCGTTATATCGAAGTTGGCGGTCAATATTTACAAGCACAAAATAAATCTTGGACTTCATATCGTTGGTTATTGGTTGACGCATATGGTAATATCATTCAAGATACAGGCAAGCAATATGATGGTGCCATTAGGACGACCTTTTATGGATTAGATGGGCCTACGCCTAAAGCGGTTGAGCAGCATCAGGCTATACCCAATGTCTACTATATTGTGTTAATCGTAGAAGATGAACTTGGCAACGTGTTGTTAATGGGTATTAAGATTGAGGTTACGATTAATCCCACCAAACTGATAGCACAGTTTTCAGGAGAGTTTGATTGTAAGACACATTCGGTGAAATTAGGTATTCAAGATTATGGTTACCCCGCTTTATCAAAGGATAAAGATAATACAGCGATCAAACTTGGTGATGCTGATGGTGTGGTAACGTCTACAGAAGATGCATCATCGTATGTTGGTTTACAAGGGGTTGATAAGGGGGAAAATGACGCGAAAATGCCCTCATGGAAGGCTACCTCAAAAATGGCACTTCCCTTAGAAGGAGCACAACTTAAGCGATTCTTTAAATATCAAACTGACCAAATTGACAACATTACACAAAATCCCAGTAAAATGGTTGCCAATAAGGAAGGTAATATAGAATTCCACACACAGATGGAGTTAGATGCCAACTTCTGTGGCGACATCTTCACATATGTGGTTGATATCGGGGACCATTTTGGCAATACAGATAAATTACGCATTTCATTGGCGTTACCAGAGAACTTTTTAACATCAAAAGGGGGCGATAAGGCATGAAAGGAGATATAACAAAAATTTACGGTGTAGACCTCGTTGGTTCTTTTAACCCTTCGCGCAATCGTCTCAAATGTACTGTTAAGAACAACTCTACTATGCTCGATTGCGCTGGACTATCTATGTTTCCATTGGCCACCACAACTACGGAAGCGTTTTATTTGCAACCTAAATCGTGGGCTGATGACACAACTGGCGATTTAACTAAGGATGGCAACGCAGAGCTTGAATATTTAAACTATCCTCATCCTTTTGAAAAAAAGACAGGGACGGAGCTTACAAACTATACCAATATTAACGACTTCATTAACACCCTGAAATCACGAGAAATTGGAGAGTGCTGTTTGCAATCTCCGACATATTCGGAATGGCAACCCCAACAATGGTCGGGTTTATCAGATGTGAATGGCTACAATATTTGGGTCAATGGAGAACATGTTTATTATTCTAGTGGCTCTGCTCAATATCAATTAGATAAAACCACGTCTACTTGGTCTCAAAAAACCTGGAGCGGGTTGACAATTTTTGATGGCAAGAATGTCTGGTTTGATGGAGCCACCACGTGGTATTCAGCAGGTGCGGACCAATATGTTTTAACAACGTCTGATAGATGGGGGAAAAACACTTGGGGGACATCAGGTTATAAATATGTATATGGCCAAGACATTTGGACCCCTCGTAACAGTGGTCTTGGCGGTTGGTATTATTCTCATAACACAGAGCAATATCTATTAAACTATCAAACATGGGTTAAGAAACAGTGGTTTGGTAGTCTCTCTTCATTTCAAGGTCGCAACACTTGGAGCGACGGACAAAATGTTTATTATTCCGAAGGGACAAAACAATATCAATTTATTGCCGAACCCACATTTAGATGGGTTGAGAAACAGTGGCAAGGATTAGTTGATTTTAATGGGCTAAACGTGTGGACCGACGGTACAAATGTTTATTACTCTGAGGGGACCAAACAATATCAATTTGACAAAACACTGGACAGCTGGATTGAAAAACGATGGATAGGCTTGGTGGATTTTAATGGCGAAAATGTGTGGACCGACGGTACAAATGTTTATTACTCTGAGGGGGACCAACAATATTGTCTCAAAAAAGAGATCCCCTCACAATACAACGTTTGGACCGACCTCAAACGAGTTCAGGTTCTCACTCCGGCGGGACCTCGAGTAGTGCAAACCCAAGAGCCTGCTAAATGGGATGATACAAAATATTGGGTGGAAGGTTGGGATAAAACAACCGATACCCATATGGCACAAGTCAAACGTCACCCACAACTAACCAATAAAACACTCAATATTGATTGTTATATGACAAATATTGATGACTTATACACAGGGTTGGAAACTTGTACTCTTTCATATGAGGACGACCCCAAGAACAATTCTGGGACGTGGTATCTCAAAAGGGGCGACTCGACCTACATTACGCTCAAAGTCACACAAACACAAAAGCAGGAGGGGCAATCATGAAAGAAGGACTAAATAGATATTGTGAAATTTCGTTCTCCGGTCGCCCCGCAGAGTCTGAAACATATGACGTATTCAATGCAGATACAGAAGTTTATACCATTGGATATGATACCAAACAAAAAGTGTCTTATTTTTATCAAAAACAGTGGGATGGCAAAACTATTCAAGAGAGTTTGGAAAAGCCTACAAGTTATACCAATTTGTTTAACGACAAGGGCGAAATTGGTTATTTGATAATCACAGACGGGACCTTCCATGCAGAAACCGATTATGGGGTATACAAAATAGCTTCTGGTACACCAGGCAACTCTTATTCGATTTACAAAAAAGAGATGGCCGACGGCATTACGTATTATTCGCCGGTGGCCATTGGAACTACTCAAACGACGGTGTACGATTTCAATGTCACCGCTGGGCGAGAATATCAATACATCGCCTACTCTGCAGAAGGCAACCCAACTGCGATTCAGAAACTAGCACAACCAATAAAAGTAGATTGGGATTGCTGGAGCTTAACAGAGCTCACGCCCGTCAGAATAGACACGGCCAGCCCAGCTATCAAAAAAGCTTATGTAGCAAACCCCACTAACGTTTGGTTGTTCAAATATGACGTAGAATCGGGCGATCAAGCACAGAACATTTCTAAAACAGAACAAAAGACGCTTGGTCAGTTCCCAAGGTTTTCTCACGGTCGCCAGAACAACATTTCCAGTTCTGTAAGTTGTTATTTAGGCAGCGAAATTATCAATCTGGGATGTTTAACCGAGGAGGAGAAGATTCCGTATGCGCAAGGCTATCTGGAAAGACTTCCTTGGAAATCTCATTTGACTACCAACCAAAAGGTTATGATGCTACAAGAATGGCGTAAGGTTGTGGCATCGAAAAATCCAAAACTTATTAAAGACCGTAAAGGGCAAGCTTTCATTGTGCAAATCACCAACGGTTCAAACAAACCAACCGACAACATCGGTTATCAGCCCGACAAAATCAATTTCAGTTGGACACAGATTGCCTCACTGGATGATACGATTATTACGGGCGGCAATTAAAATTTTTTCTTCAATTCTTTAGGAGGTGCAAAATGGCTCGAATTATAAAAACTATTGGTTTAGCGAGCGGAGATGTATTATCATTAAGTGTTATGAGCGGGGATACTTACTTAGATTCCAACGTGAGTATCCCAGAGCTTAACGATTTAATCAACTCTCCGATTTTGCGCCCCCGATATAGAATTTTTCTTCTTCATCCCGACGAAACAGTTGATTATCAAATTCCCGATGAAGATATTCTATTAAGTGGTTCGTCTTATAGTGAACAATATCAAAATGGTCAACGTCGTTCGTTATCGTTTTCACTCTATAATACGGATAAAAAATATACCCCCTCGGTCAACACCCTATGGGCGGAAACTAAATTCGCCCTCGACTTGGGTATTGAAAAAGATGACGGGAGCATTATCTGGAAACGCAGCGGTGTTTATGTGGCCTCGTCACTGACACCGTCGGAAGATCCAGACTCCCAAACCGTCGCCGTACAGACTGGTGACAAGTTTTCGATTTTCGAGGGGAAACCTGGTACGCTTGAGACCAGTTACGAGATTCCTACAGGGACAGACATTGAAGATACAATTAGAGGGATTTTGCTCGGTTCAAAGGGTAATGGATACCCTTTGGATCCGGCCCCCATTATTTATCATTCAAGTTTTAAAGGGAAGAAAACTCAATCTAAAATTAGCAAATCTGCGGGTGAGACTCTCGGTAGTATTTTGCTGGAATTGGCTAACCAGTTATCAGCAGAAATGTTTTATAACTCTAATGGTAATTTAACAATATTACCGACACAGGAAACCACGCTGGATATAGACAAACCTGTTATCTGTGAATTAACTGACAGCAATGGAGATTTTTCAGGGCTGTCGTTTGGATTACAGGTTAATAACATTGTCAACCGTGTCGTTGTTATAGGGGCAACAGTAGATGGAAAAGTTTATACTGCAATTGCAGAAAATGACGATCCTACTTCACCGCTTTGTTATCAACGAATTGGTTATAGAACTGGACCGGTTGTCAACGATAGTAACATTACATCGCAAAGTTTGGCTGACGACAGGGCAAAATATGAGCTGAGAAAACAATTGATTCTCAAGTCGTCAGTAAGTACGAACATCAGTTTTAATCCTCTATTGTCGGTTAATAATTTGATCGAAATCACAGATGAGTTCTTTGGAGTAGACCACGAGAGGTTTTTGTTACAAGGTGTATCGTGTAGTTTGGACTATTCGGGAGCAATGTCGATTACAGTATCAAACGTGCGCAATTTACCATTTGCATCACGAATCTAGGGGGTAATTTATGAACAGAACAAGTTATGACTTTCTAGATGTGTTAAAGGGGACGATTGACGATAAGGTATCCACACTTGATCAGACTATCTATTGCAAGATAGTCGGTGTTAATGAGGACTATACATTGGACGTCACAATCGTGCCCGATGAGCACACTCGTGTCAGAAACGTTGTGAACGCTTCAAAATATGAATTTAAGATGGGTGATTATGGCATCTTATACAAGATTGGTAATAATTTAGCTAATGCGTTCATCATTGCTAAGTTGGGACCGTCGTATGCCGATAATCAACCCTTGAGTAAACAAGTGGCCGATGAGAATGTTGGCAACAATAATTCTGGGGGGACTGTGGTCAATAATTATTATCAAATTACTCAAACCGCTCCCACATACACACATTTACAAAGCACCCCCGCTGCAACCTGGACTATCAATCATAATATGGACAAATATCCTAGTGTGAGTGTGGTTACCAGTGCAGGGGACATAGTTGGTGGAGCAGAAGTCAACTATATTAATAAAAATAAATTAACACTCAGTTTTTCAGCAGCTTTCAGCGGTAAAGCATATCTGAACTAAAAAGGAGAGTATTATGAGTCAAAAATGGTTTAACGGATTAAATTTACAACAAAACCAACTGGAAAATGCTGTAATTCAAAACTTAGCTAGCGATCCCTCGTCGGGGAAGGCTGGTCAGATTTATTACAACACCACAGATAATGGATATAGATATTATAACGGTACGGCTTGGGTAAGCATTTCGGCCGATGCGATTAAATCAATTGTCGCCGGGAATGGTTTAACTAGCTCGACGAGTGGGAACGCGGTTACTTTGACTTTGGGCACTCCATCAACGTCTGGAGCTACCAGCGGAAACACATTGGGTGATAACAGTGTTACAGAAAACAGTCACACCCACCAAATCCGTATCCCCAGTGCTTCTACAGCCGAAAAAGGTATTGTGCAGCTGGCTACCGATACAGAGGTCGCCACTGGCACTGAAACAACTAAGGCAGTTACTCCAAAGCAACTGGCATCGGCCAAACAAGATGCCATTAATAGTGCAAAGGTTACTATTCAAACTTCAGACGGCTTGACCGGTGGCAGCAGCACACCCGCAACCTCATTCACCCTAGGATTAAGCAATAGCGGTGTCACAGCTGATACGTATAACAGTGTAACTGTTGATGCCAAAGGTCGCGTTACGGCTGGTGAGAAAAAGGACTATGTTGAAACCAGTGCACTGGATGCTTATCAAAAAAAACAAGATAACGCGCTAAACACAACGGCAAAAACTGTCGTTGGGGCAATTAATGAAGTTAAAGGAACCGCCGACGCGGCTAGCACAAAAGCAACAACCAACGCTACAGAGATTACCAATATTAAAAATGGTACTACGGTGGTAGGGAAAGCCAATAAGGTTGCAAATCCTCTCACAATTTCCGATGGGACAAATTCTACTACATATGACGGCTCGGCGGCGCGTACGTTGCAGTTTAAACCAGAGGATTTTTCAGAAAGTATTTCTGGGGGGACGGCGACCGTTGCTCTTAAAGACAAAGGGTATGTAACAAAAACATATGTAGACACGCAGGATGATAAGAAACTTGATAAAACCGGTGGCACGATCACGGGTCCTTTAACTATTGGGGGCGACCTTACCGTTAATGGTACGACTACGACGGTAAATAGCAACACGCTGACGGTCAAAGATAAACTTATTGAGGTTGCCAAAGACAACACTACAACGCTAACTTCCCCTGCGGGTATTATTGTTCCCAAATATAACGGGACAGATTACGGCGCATTGGTCATTGATGGTGAGGGTAATGCTAAAGTTGGCGACGTTCAACTCACCGCCGGTGGAGACATTGACGTCAATAACAGTGATCTCCAAACGCTTGCAACTCGCACAGGACTGCAAGATGGGCAACTCGTTAAGTGGGATGACACAAGGAAGACATTGGTTCCTGATACGACGGTGGCTTCTAATGCTTCGTCGGCACTTTCTAAAGCGAACGCCAATACAACGGAGATCACAAACATTAAAAACGGCACGACGAAGGTTGGCAAAGCGGATTCTGCAGATAAGTTAACAACAGCACGGACAATATCTCTCAGTGGGGATGCAACAGGTTCAACAACTTTTGATGGCAGCGCTAACAAAGAAATTAGTGTCACACTATCGAACACTGGCGTAACGGCGGGAACGTATAATACCGTGACGGTGGATGCCAAAGGTCGAGTAACCGCTGCGACCAATACCCAAAATAGTCAGGTAACCGAAATTACAGGCGATGGTGTCAAGACTGTTTTTGATATTGCTCACACCTTGGGAAAAGATGTTTTAGTTCAGGTTTTCTTGAATGGTCAACAAGTTGGAGCAGATACTGTAGATGAATTGGTTAGTGTTGATGTGTATACAGCTAATAATAAGGTTAAATTGGTGTTTGCTACAGCTCCCAAAACCACTGAAAAATTTAAAATTGTAATTTCAAGTGGCGGATCTGGTGGCGGCGGCAATAGCTCGACCGATGAGTGGATTACTGCGCCTATTGATACCGTGCTCGATTTTAACACTCATTACACAATTATGGTTAATTTGGGCTTGTACCCCCCTGTCCCAACTATGATTTACGCCCCTGCATCAGATAATGATACTTTAATTGGCGCTTTACCATATTACACTGCCGGAGGACCAGAAACGGACCTTGATGGTAATATAGAATCCTATGGGTTGATGCACTTGGATATAGAAATTCAAACAGTTAAGAACAATAATACTTTACGCGGGTTTAAATTAAAGGGTGTACGCATGACAGAAATTAAATTTACCACCTTGGGTGGAGCAGCTACGGGCACTTATTCATCGGCTTTGTTTGCCGATGCGGGGGTTACATCTTTCCAATATAAAAAAGGTTAATACACAAGAAGAACCTATTTTCGAATTTCTGTCACAGTAAGTTGACAAATTAATCAGAACTATGTACAATAAATATATATTAAAAATAAAATTACACATTTATTGCCCAAGGAGGTGACACCGCGTGAAGAATTATAGTGACATCACAGAGAGTCTAGATATCACGACAAAGCAATATGTTGATCAAGGTTTATCTTCTAAGGCAGACATAAGCGAATTGGATAAACGCGTTAAGCTTTCGACAGCTAACGCAACCGTAGGCGCAACGGACAAACCGATTTATGTAAAAAACGGCACCGCAATGGTTGCTACCGACGTGATGAAAGAGGCTTTTCTGCAATGGGGTGGAAAAAACTTTTCCGCTAATTATGGGCCTCTTGACGCCGCCTTAATCTCCGACCTTGGGGCTGACAGGTTTGCTTTTATACCCGCAGCCAAATGGCAGGTTGAATATTCACGCGACAATGGTGGGACTTGGCAAGATTATGGTGCTACTGACGCGCAAAAATTATCTTTGACGTCGGTGGGTACCAGTTTGTCCATTGGTAAAGCGACTTCTGAAAATAAAGCGACTGCCGATTATAAGCTACGGCTTACATTAACAACCACAAATACTGTTTATTCCGTATTAAACAAATTTGCAATAGACGTGTCGACAAATGGTTCAACAGGGTGTTATGTCACCATCGAAGGGCGCACTAAAGCAAATGTAGACGCGGGAGCTAATACTTGGGTGACATTTGCGGAAAATATCCCTGTATCTGGTTGGTCAGGCTGGAACATCATTAACACCTCAGGAATTACAACACACGGGAATACAAATAACCAGTATGCAAATTTAAGGTTTACTTTTGGGTGTACAGGCGGAAGTTCTACATATTCTGGGTTGCAAATTCGTCGCCTGAAAGCATTCGGTGGTGTTGGTTGGCAAACACCGTCAAATATGGCGCAATATGGTTCTTTGTATCGGTACGATTATTCACAAAATGCTTTGTTCCCTGCTGATGTGTATATTCAAAATAATATAAAAGTTGCAAGTATTAACGATGTAAACAACGGAACGCTTACTATAAAACAGAACGGAACGACTGTTCAGACTTTTAGTGCGAACCAAAGCGGGAATGTAACAGCGAATATAACCGTCCCGACGAAAGTAAGCGAATTGGAGAACGACAGCGGATTTACGAGTAACACAGGTACGATTACTGGTATTAAGATGAATGGTGAAAGTAAGGGTACCAGCGGTGTTGTTGATTTGGGAACTGTTTTGACAAATGCGAGTGCGTTTGCTACCTCGGCACAAGGCACAAAAGCCGATAATGCTATGCCAAAATCTGGTGGCACATTTACAGGCAATGTGACATTTGCATCGGGGCAGGGGCACTTGAAGACCGACCTAATTAAGTCGGCGGACGATAGCAAGTGGATTGCTGAATTTACTGCGGCGGGGCTTGAAATTGGTGGAAGTGGTACTCCATTACGCTTTTATTCAAGCACAAGACCCATAGTTGCCAATCAAAACAAAGAACTCGCTTACATAAGCGATATAACGGCCCACAGCAACATCGTCGCCACTCAAACGACGTTGGGACATATTAAGATGTACGTCGAGGGCGACACATTATATTTAAACACATAGGTGAGTTATGGCATTAAAAGCAAACAATGTTTTAATAAAAAGTATTGAAGCGAATAATAATATGGTTGGTACAGTGACACCAATTATGTGGAAGACACCCTTTACATACAACTACCAAGGCGGATACATTTGGACTGATGGAGATAATATTTATTTTTCAAGAGGTTGGCTTGCTGGGTCCTCAGGGCGTCAGCTCCAATTGGATAAAGTAACCTCTACCTGGAGAACAAAGACTTGGAATGGTTTATCCGAATCCCTGTTTTTTGGAGATGGGGTTTGGACCGATGGTACCAATATTTATTACATTGATCCTAACCAAAAGAAACGATACCAACTAGATCGATCGACCTCTACTTGGAATCCAAAAACTTGGAACGGGTTTACTGAGTTATCTTCGGCTGCTTTTGTTTGGACAGAGGGAGCAAATATATACTATTCTTCGGGCACAGATCAATACCAACTGGACGCAAACACATCCACTTGGAATCCGAAAACTTGGAATGGATTAACAAATTTTTATGGTAGTAATATTTGGACCGATGGAACCAATATATATTATTCGTCGGGAGCAAAACAGTATCAACTTGATAAGTCGACCTCTACTTGGAGTCCAAAAACTTGGAATGGGCACTCAACGTTTATTGGACAGAGGGTTTGGACTGATGGAGAAAATATTTATTGGTCAGAATCCACATCCCAATATAAACTTGATAAATCAACTTCCACCTGGAGTCCAAAAACTTGGAATGGACTCACGGATTTTTATAGTTCAGATACATGGACAGATGGTGTTAACACTTATTGCTCGACTGGTACAGGGCAATACCAACTAGACAAGTCAACCTCTACCTGGAACCCAAAAACGTGGTATGAACCATTTGATTTAGAACTCGGTGAGAATGTATGGACAGACGGTACCAACATTTTTTATTCAGATGACCAAAAACAATACCAACTGGACACTAGTAGTTTAATATGGAATCCAAAAACCTGGAACGGGGTAACAGAAATTTATGGCGATAAAGTTTGGACTGATGGTACTAATATTTATTACTCGGCAACATTTGCCACAGCAGGTGGCGAGGGGCAACAGTCGTTTCAATACCAACTGAATAAGTCGACTTCCACTTGGAGTGAAAAAACCTGGAGTGGATTAACAGATTTTGATGGATCTGATGTCTGGACTGATGGTACTAATATTTTTTATTCACAGGATCAAAAACAATACCAATTGGATAAATCGACTTCCACCTGGGTTTCTCAAACGTGGCACGGACTGTCAGATTTTTCGGGTTGGAATGTCTGGACCGATGGCACCAGTATGTATTATTCCCACACGGACGATCAATACCGGCTCTACCCCCCAACTCCCATTCATTACTGCTACAAAGGCGACACTTGTCAATGGGTGAAACCATATACTATCACCATCAAGGTAACCGGGACTCCCAATGCTAATATTAAGGTCATCATTTATCGTTCGAGCAACGCAAAAGGCCAAGAGCCGAGCGCGGTTTACGATTCTTCCGGCGGCGAAAGCTCGTATGTGATAAATGTAGCATCGACGTCCGCCGACGGTCAGCAAATAGTTGGGTATTATGGTGACACGCTGTATGTTAAGGCACAAAGTTATTCTAGCGGATCCGACAGTTATAACATTAGTGGACAATCCTATACCGTTACTGGAGATGGACAAATCACCGTTAATGTGAGCCACTCCGTAACTTGTTCGTCGTGTAATACATCAGCACGTAAAAACATTTGTAATACTCGGTGTAACACAAATTTGAAGCACATTGGCGTATGTGGTGATACATCTAAAACATCTGGCATGTGTATGGTGTAATATAGGAGAGTGCTATGCAGTCAATTACGTATTTATTAACCGATAACATTTATAACGAGTTATTGCGTCTAACAACACAACTGAGTGACAGTGTGGACAACTACAATTGGTTGTTTAAACTAACAGACGCAACCAAACAACAACTCGGTGTGACTCAAAAAACGCTCGACGATGCTTTTCAATTTTATACTAGCACATTAGAGGCGTATCATAAAAAAATTGAAGAGTTGTTTCATTTGTTGCAATTTTATTATCCCAATATGGTGCGCATCGAACCACAATACGATGGCTTAATTATAAAAAGAGAAGTTTTAGTATGGGTGAACGATTAGATAAACAGGTAACAATAACATTTCATATCACTTCAAATTGTAATTTGAGATGTACTTATTGTTATCAACAACATTGTGATACAAAACAAATTATTAAACTCGAAGACGCAAAAAAGGTGATTGATTGTTTGATCGACCGAAAGCTTAGTAAGTCAACACCTTTTGATGCGTTGGTGTGCGATGATTTTGATAATGTGATGCTAAACTTTATTGGCGGAGAAGTAACTCTATATATGTCGATAGTAAACGATATATGTGATTACTTTTTCCGCCAGTGCCTCGAGCACAAATTTTATGATCTTGTGTCTCGTAGCCGTATTACTATTGACACCAACGGCACGACTTATTTCAACACAGATGTTCAAGATTTTATTCACAAATATAAAGATAAATTACTCTTTGCAATAACTATCGACGGACCTCGCGAGTGTTTTGATAAGTGCCGACGAGATAAAAACGGCAATTCGGTGTTTGATAAAGTTGAAAGGGCCGTTAAACAGCATTTTAGTGATTTTGGATGTGAAACGACTACAAAACTGACATTCGCGCCCGACAACATTCAATACTTTTTTGAAAGTTGCAAATATCTGGCCTCACTAGGTTTTACGCATTTAAAACATAGTATTGATGTCAATTATATCCCAGATGAGACGTTTTTAACAGAGTACAGGCAACAGTTGTTAAAAACCATTGAGTGGATTAAAGTTACCCACACTCCATTAACACTTTCCGCGTTGGAAGTGGAATATACAAAAAACTTGCAAATATGCACTTGTGGGTTGGCCACAAAAGCAGGCTTTGCAATTGATTGGAATGGTGATATTTATATTTGCTTCAGATTTTGCGAGGACAGTCAGGGGGCGAAGAAGATTCCTATTGGCAACATCAACACGGGTATATCCAATACTGCGTTTTTAGAACAAATGCAGTGTCGCAATTTTAATAATTATAAAAAAGAGTGTTTGGATTGCGAATGTTCGAGCGCTTGTAGCGTTTGTCCGGCGGATAGTTATTATATGTACGGTGATATCAACAAACCATTTCAACGGTGTGCCCTCACTAAGCTCGAAGCCGAAATGTCAAAAATATACAAAGCTAAATTAGGGAAATAATTTAACCGGAGGTACATAATAACGATGGCCACTAACTATAAAATAGACAATGTCGATATCGACGAAATATATGAAACATTTGAGACTTCGGTTGCGGAACAATATGGCGTGACAGATAGCAAATTTACGGATGCTACCGCCAAATTTAAGGGAAACGGACAACCATTGAAAACCGCCATTGGGAAAACATTCCCCACAAGTGCAGGGACGCATCTTGGAGGTTCGAACACCTGTACTCAATACAAGGTAAATGGGCAGCCTATCGATGTCGCCCTTAAAGGTTGTAGACCTATAGGAATCCCATTGGCAACTTTATCTCCGGGAACTCACTATATAAACCGTATTAACGGGGAGACCTGGCTTTCAACAAGTGCTAATTCCGCGACAGGAACACGCCTGAATTACAACCCAAAATATATTTTTGTGGAAATTCAAGGTGGTGGTGGCGGTGGAGCGGGTAGTTCTGCCGTCTGGTGCTCTGGAGGCGGAGGCGGTGGTGGTTACACCTTCACGGGTATAGCACTTCCTGAAAATTCATATATAAGAATAGTTGTCGGAGACGCTGGTCCTCGTGGAGAAAACAGGTCTGATGGTCACGACGGTGGAACTTCTTACTTATATAGCGCTAATGGTAGCATTATTTTACAGGCTAATGGTGGCGGAAAAGGAAGAAAGACTGACGATGGTCAAGGAACACCTGGTACTTATAGTGGTGGTAATGGGCTGAATGGCGGTTATGGTGGCGTCAAAGAACGTAACGGCGGTGGAACAACTTCTGCTACCTTAACTTATGATAAACCCGAAGGCACTACATTTGTGCGCGGTGGTAAATCAGGTGGTTCAACGCGTGGTAACAACTATGGCGGAGGCGGTGGAGCATCTGCATTTGCTAATGGTTCAAATGGTGACCGTAGAGAACAACCCTCATCACCAGGTATTCAAGGAAGCGGAGGTGCTGGTGCTGGGTTCCGCGCAGGTCGTGCTAATCCAGGTAGTCACGGTGGCGAAGGATTGGCGAATATTTATTATTGAGGTGAGTCTATGGCAGTCAGTGAAAATATTACAAACCAATATTATAAAGTATTAGAAGACGATTGTTTTGTCTATAACGGCTTCGTCTTTGTCGCAGTGGCTCGATACCCTAGCCAAGAAGAACGAGAACGCGAAAAAGCAAGAGAAGAGAAATTATCAATATTCTTGTCAAATGTCAACAATCGATATTTAACACTGGTCGCAGAGAACGATGCAAACGAATCCCTTACCGAGGAAGAAGCCGAACATACCGCAGAAATTGAGCGTGTCCTCTATACAGTAGAAAACTTTGCGGTTATTGTTGCTTCTCAACAACCGGCGGTAATTTCTATTTCAGACAGTGTGAAACAAGAGTTAATAGAACTTGGATACAAAGACGAGTTTCTTTCCGATCCGATAGTGATTCTCGACCGTATCACTGTCAACTGTGGTAGATATGACGGTAAACCACTCACTCTTGAGTATTTATATAATAAACTTAAGCCACAATTGGCAGAATTCACAAACGTATAGGAGGAGAATCTATGGACTGTATTTTATATTTAAATAAGCGCAAAGAAACCTTGCAACAACAGTTGGCTCAAAAAGATGTTTTGCAAGAACAGTTTGAGCAAGCGCAACTACAGATCAAACAACTGCAGGAAACCTGCCTGAAACTTAGTGTTTTATATTCGGAAATTAACGAAGCCGAGATTGCACAGGAACTGGCGGTTATCGACGAGCTGCTCGCGAGTGCGGCAATCGACAAACATAAAAAGAACTCTTCGACCAAAGTCGGAGATAAAAGCGATAATTTATCGGAGGAATAAGAGATGGCGATAATTAACGATGGCGTAACTATTGACAGTGGTTTAGAAGCCAGTGTAATGAGACGCAAAATGGAGAGCAAAGACACTTTGGCGACAAAAGGGGCTTTATATGTTGGAACTGGCACTAAGAAAGATTCATTTACTGTCACCAAATCGATTGCGCCCAATGGTTCAAGCGACAACGGAAAAGTGTTGGTTGCCGATTCTAACGAAATAGTGGGGTGGACAATTAGCGACACTTGTCCTAAGGCAAAAGCTGTCACCACTGATATTGGTACTCAAAAAATCACAGATATCTTTGAGAGCGATGGGAAAACGGCCAAGAGTGCTACAATAGCCAAGGGGCTTCAGAGCAATACCGCACAAACCGCCAATGGGACAAACTGGTACGAGTTTAATGGTACAAATGAGTATTTTGGTTCCACAGGCTCTCCCACTATTGTGAAGACTTCTGAAGCAAGACTAAAAGCAGAAGTTAAAAGTGGGGCGGGAACAGTAACGAAAGAGATTGCGCTGGAAGAAGATATACCGCGCGTGGGAGAGTGGGTGACCGTGACGGGCGACACAGCAACCTTGACAGAAGCAGGAACGTATCAGGTTATTGCGGGAGTGACCGATATGCAATCTATTGTATATTGGGACGGAAAGACACAAGCATACGGCACAAGAAACACGCTCCCGCTTGTTACAACCATGGAAAATCCCGTGCTGCCATCTATTTACTGTGCTTACCCACATATAGATTCCAACGGAGAATTGTCCGTGCAGTATTATTATATATCCATGAGGTGGGACAACTCAGCGTATGTATGGTACAAAACAAATATTTCCAAATTTTCGGGTTTTAAATATCGCAAAATAAATTACAAGGAATAAAAGAATAATTTTATTTCCAAAATCAAAAAGAAATTTGTCATTATAAGTTGACAAGTTTCTTTTTTTTTACTATAATCTAATCATAAATGAAAACTATTTCGTTTATGGAGGTCTATATGCAAGTTATAAAACCCACAAAACAAGAAGTGTTCGACGAACTTAGAAAAAACATAGGCTGTTGTTGGTTGGGTGGCGCCGGATGCCAATGTTACAGTCGTCAACTTGGCCAATGCTTCAAAGCAACCGAGAAAAGTTTAACAAAAACGATTTTAACCGATGACGAAATTAAAGCAGGTCAAGAACGGAATGCGGCCGCCATGAAGGCAATCGAAGATATGTTAAATTCAGCATTTGGAGATGTACGATGAAAAAACAGACTCAGCAACAGAGAGATTTTGACCAAATTATTGACAAATGGTATGATGCAGAGGACGAGGTGTTTCGTTTGCAAACACTTAACACGCGGCTTCAACAAGATTATAACAGAGCGTGGGAAAGACTGAAGTCTCAACGCCGAGAAATCGACGAGTTGCAAAAAAAGCTTGAACAACACGAGCGGTTTGAACACGAGATCAACGCACTGTTTGGAATCGAAATGCTCCAAGCTGTACAAGACTTTGCGGATAAGTTGAAAATACGACTCGAAGCAAAAGAGCACCACTATATTGGTATGTACGATTGGAATGGGCATTCCGCTATAGTGGATTGCGAAAATGAGGTCGACGAACTATTAAAGGAGTATGAAGAATGAAAATCAAAGACGTTAAAATTGGAAGTAAATTCGAATTCGGGAAGATAGAGTTTGTGAAACTCGACAATGCTTACGGTGGTTGTTTGTGCCTTGCGACGAACATCTTATTTAAAAACCGATTTGACGAGGACAGCGGAAACAACTGGGAAATATCAACGCTCCGAGAGAAACTTATGAAAGTTATCAGAGATTATATCGACACAAGCGCATTAGTCCCGTTTGACAGAGATTTGACGACTGACGACGGACTGACTGATTACGGACATTGCACAGACACCATATCGCTATTAACTTGCGACGAATACCGCAAATATAGGAAACTTATCCCGAACTGCGGGGAATGGCATTGGACGATTACAGCGGACAATGTAACATACTCGGACAATGTTCGCGGTGTCTATTCAGACGGTTCACTGGACCAAGACGATGCGTACTACGGGCGCCACGGGGTTCGTCCGCTTTGTGTTCTGAAACCTGATACTATTGTGGAGGTACAAAATGCCGAAGATAAAGGTTAAGGTAGAAGTGCCAAATAATTGTAAAGACTGCTTTATGTTTGACGGGGAGTATAGATATTGTGAACTGTTTGACAGTCGTATTGCTTATAATGAATCTACTGATAATTGGAATCGCTGTGAACAATGCAAGCAAGCGGAGGTGGAAGAATGACTAAACAAGAAGAAAAGACATTGAAAACTGCATTGCGGTGGTATATGGATATATATGGTTGCAGACCAGAACGAAACGTGTACGGCCGCACTGTTGAATATTCGTGCAACGGATATGTCACGAATAAAGAGGACGCAACGGCGTTGTTGAAAGCAAAGCAGACGCTTGACTGGTTTAAGTGAACAACAGAGGAGTAGATTATGAAAACGAAACAAGAACAAATAGAAGAGATGGCAGTTATTGGGTGCGTAAGAAACCCGCAGGCTCATACCGCAGAAGAGTGTGCAAAATGCGACTTTAAGCAAGGGCAATGTAATGCTTATAGGCACGCCGAAGCACTTTACAGCGTGGTGATTTCGAGGGAAGAGTATGAAACGTTGGCTAATCGATATAAAAACCTTGAAATAAAGTATAGTCATCTTTGTGATAATTACAGATTATGTAAAGACGCAAATGAAACGCTTAAACAAAACGTAATTGCTGCGCGCAAGGAAACTGCTGAAAAGATTTTTGGAGATTTGTGGAATAATTTCGTAGAGTATTCTTCTTATGCTATGGATTATACGCAACATTTAGGAGAATACGACCACAATATAAATATAACTGTTTCAGATGTAATTGACGATATTATATGTATTGCAAAAAAACATGGCGTTGATTTGGAGGTAGAAGAATGACTTACTCAGAAGAACAATATAATGCGCTTTTGGCGGTTTGTAGAAGTTATAAGAATGATTATGACAATGCTTTTGAACGCATTAAAGCACAACAACGAGAGATTGACAGATTGACGCAAGTAGCGCAAGAAGCGCAAACTGAGGCGTACGAGGCGTGCCAAAAACAACTTGTCGAGCAAGTCAATCAAGCGAAAATCGACGCGTTCAACAAGTTGAAAGAAAAAAACAGGAGAAACGACGTATGAGAGAAAACATATTCACGACAAAGAAGCGGTACGACATAATCTACGCAGATCCGCCGTGGGCATATCACGTTTGGAGCAATAAAGGACACGGACGTTCTGCCGAAAGTCACTATCACACAATGCAAAAACAAGAGATAGAAAACTTGCCGATAGCAAAAATCGCAAAAGACAATTCCGTGCTGTTTTTGTGGGTTACATATCCCTGTCTTGAACAAGGACTTGAACTCATCAAAAAGTGGGGATTCAAGTATAAGACGGTTGCATTTACTTGGATAAAAGAAAACAAGAAAAATTCTTCCGATTTTATGGGGCTTGGATATTACACGAGAGCAAACGCAGAAATATGTTTGCTTGCGACGCGCGGAAAGCCGCTTAAACGGCAAAGCAAATGCGTTCGACAAGTTATTCGAGCAAAGATAAGAGAACACTCACAAAAGCCGATAGAAATTTATTCGTTGATAGAGCAGTTGTTCGGATGCGAAACTTCAAGAATTGAACTATTCGCAAGGAACACCTATTTGAATTGGGATTGTTGGGGCGACGAAGCACCCGAAAATTAACAGAAATAAAAAAATGAACAAGACACAGCGGCAATGCAACGCAAGAAAAAAATAAAAAAAATACAAGAGTAGGTATGCAGTTTATCTGCGATAAGGTGGAAAGGCTTGAAGAACATATTGAACAGGGCGGACTTTATTATACACTTGTCGAGGGTTTTAATGAACAAGCGCAACTTGATAATTGGGAACTACACGACTATGGCAAAGGCAAAACCCTTTATGGTTGGCACATCAGCGAATTAAAAATTTATGACAAGCCGAAAGAGTTGAGCGAGTTTAGAACGCCAAAAAACCCTCATCGTATTGGAAATAGCCATAGTTGGATTTTGGATGGTTATAAAAAAATAACTCGTCCTCCGCAATCGTGGATGCACGTTGAAGATTTAGGAGAAGAAAAATGAACTATAAAAGATTAACAAACAATAATCGTAACGAATATGACCCCGAATACGATTTCTGCTGTGGCTGTCAATACTTTGGTGAGCCTTGTGGGTGCAATAGACCAAACGGAACTTGCGACAGTTATGACCGTTTTCTTGAAACATACAATCGTCTTTCCGAACTCGAAGATAAAATTGAGAACGGAACGCTTGTGGAGTTGCCTTGCAAAGTTGGCAATATGTGGAGGAATTATGAGTGAAGTTATAAAACGCAAACAACTATCAAAACAAGAGCGTTTACGAGTGTATGAAAAATGCAATGGACATTGTGCTTATTGTGGGTGTGAATTGTCACTAAAAGATATGCAAGTTGATCATATAATTGCATTATCCATTATAAATGACGATAAGAGCGAAACATTCTTAAACTATCTACCTGCGTGTCGAAGTTGTAATCACTATAAATCAACTATGTCTTTGGAAACATTTAGGCGTATGGTGGAAAGGATGCCCGATGTACTTATGCGAGATAGTGTAACATATAAGAATGCGGTTAGGTTTGGATTAGTAACTCCAACACCACATAAAGTCGAATTTTATTTTGAAAAATTAGGAATAGAGGTAAATAAATGATACAATATAAAAGATTAACAAATCAAAAATGGTCAGAAGATATTGACTTAACGCAAGAACTCGGATATTCGTACATTTACAAAAGGTTATACGAACTCGAAGATAAAATCGAAAACGGAACGCTTGTGGAGTTGCCTTGCAAAGTTGGAGACAACGCCGTGGCAATAATTGACACGTTATTCTATCCTAATGCGATATATAACGTAAAACTTAAAGATTTGGCGTATATAGTAGAAGACGAAAACGGCGATGTAACTTTTCAGCATATAACCCGTATTTTCGGAACAGAAGCCGAAGCCGAAAAGAAATTAGAGGAATTGAAGAATGAGTAAATTTGCAGTAGTGGAAAAACAATTTGAATATAAAGGACACGATTGTATATGTATATTTACGGCGTGTGGTTTTCGGAACGGGTATGTATCGGTTGACGACCACAAAGACTTTTGGGAGTATGACATCGACTGTCATTGCGGTTTGAGTTTCGGAGCAGAAAGACTTACCAAAGATTTCAACCCAAAGAAAGACTATTATATAGGATTTGATTGCGGTCATATTTGCGACGGAAATGACTATAACACGGCTTTGAAATACGGACTTCTCACCGAAAAACGCTTTAACGAACTTTTGGAAATGCAAATCCATTTGCCCACTTTTTTGGAACCTGTTAGAAGTCTTGAATATGTAGAAGAACAATGCAAAAAGATTGTTGACCAGTTGGAGGCGGGGAAATGAGAGAGATTTGGAAACCAATAAAAGAGTTTGAAGGAATTTATTCAGTTAGCAGTTTAGGTAATGTTAGACGTGAGAAAACCGAAAGTAAAATAGGAACAGGGAATTATGCAAGACAAGAACACATATTAAAACAAAGAAAAAATAATAAAGGCTATATGGTTGTTGATTTATATAAAAATAATAAAAGACACCAAATTCTTGTGCATAGACTTGTTGCTATGGCTTTTATAATTAACCCTAACAATTATGATGTGGTAAATCATAAAGATGAAAACCCAAGTAATAATAAAGTTGATAATCTTGAATGGTGCACACAAAAATATAATATGAACTATGGAATGTGTGCTAAAAAAATTGCAAAGGCAAATAGTAAAAAAGTTTTTCAATATGATAAAAGCGGGGTTTTTATTAAAGAATATTCTTCTATTATTGAGGCGGAAAGAGAAACAGGAATTTCAAATGGGTGCATTTGTGAAGTAGTAAAAGGGAAAAGAAAAACTGCAGGGGGTTATATATGGCAATACGCGAAATAATTTTTAGAGGCAAACGAGTAGACAACGGTAAATGGACAGAGGGTTACTTTTTCAAAAGTTGGGATAAAGTATTCCTTTTGTGGGGAATGACTGGTGATTGTCCGAATATGGAGGAAGTTGTACCCGAAACCGTTGGACAATACACAGGGTTCAGGGATGACCAAGGTGTAAAAATTTTCGAGGGAGATATTGTAAACGTTCACTACTATGACGGCGCATCCTATCTAACAGAAGTCCACGCTTATGGGAATACCTTGTGTGTTGATGTTGTAGACGAAGATTATGATTTTACAACGATTGATTTTGCCATTGACCGGTGGCGAGAAGTAAGAGTAATTAGTAACATATACGACAATAAGGAAGAAGAAAAATGAAATGTCCAAAATGTGGTAAAGAAATGTATTCAGCAGTAAGCACGGGCAGCGACACAGCGCTTGGCAATTATATTTATACGAAATATGTATGCACTGGGTGTGGTTATGAGGCTAAAAACACAATAGATGTTAACGGTATAGGAATGATAGGAAATTTTGTTCCTAATTATGCCGTAACTAATTATGGGTGGATTTGTCCTAAATGTGGTGCGGTATTATCGCCGTCAACACAAGAGTGTCCATATTGTACTCCGCATAAATCGACTTGTGGGACATTTCTGAAAACAGTTCAGACAACTGATGTTACAACACCAACACAAGTATCTTCGCCACAAACATTAAGAGATAATATAACTGTAACAGGTCGTTGTGATTCAACATCAAATGGAGGGAACAAATGAAAAAAGATCGTATAACAGCTTGTATCACACACGGCGAAGAACAATTTGCAGCACAGCCGGCTGCAGACAAACAAAAACAGAATCAGTTTATTGTCAAAACTAAGATTGAAGTTTTACAACAGGTTCTAGTTGATTATAACAACTATATCCCCACCGTTGGCAAACGCAAAATCACAGAGTGGCTTGATAGGTTGGTAGAGTTTTACGAAGACCGTTACATTAGGAGCGCGAAATGAAAGCTAATGAGTTGTTGAAAGATATTTATGGCAAATTCCAGACCGGCGAATACCTTAAAGTGCCGTCGATACAAAAGGTGAGCGATCACAAGTGGGCGGTGTATTTCTACGAAGACGGGCTAGTTCACTATGGGATATATTATACTTTAGCACGTGCGCAGACGCGGCTTGAAATAGAAAGGGAGAAGAACTGTGGGACTAAATAGAAAAAGAGGACGTATTCCTAACGTTATCAAAGAGGCCGCAAAACAAGCAGTGGATGAAGGCGGCGTCATGGCTTACCACTACGCTTGTTACGAGTGTGCCTGGGAATGCGATCACGATAGTGAAGTATACAAGCAACAGGTCGAATGGGATTATCCCCTTATTGACTGCATCGTTAAAGAAATGAAGGCTCGCGGCCTGTGGTAATTATGCAAATACTCTAAACCCAATTTGTCATTAAATGTTGACAGGTTGGGTTTTGTGTGCTATAATAGTAGTATATCGGAGAAGAGGGCATATGAAAAGACCAGACAAGTTTCCTGACACTACAACATTCCACTATCACAATGCTAATCCTCATAATCGTATCACCGGCGACTGTGTAACGCGGGCCGAAACCGTGGTTTTAGAAATTCCCTACAATCAGGTGGTTTTAGAAAATGCCGAAATGCAGTGCAAAACAGGTTTCGATAACGCGGATGCCAAAGGTGTTGAAAAGTATATGCAGACCAAGGGGTGGAAGAAAAATCCCCAACCGCGCAAAGCCGATGGAACTAAGTATACAGTCGCAGAGTTTTGCACACAGCTAGCAAAACCTGGTCAACGCTATTTGGTGTCGATGGCCGGACACTGCGTCGCCGTCGTGGATTGTAAGGCGTGGGACATATGGGATTGCACCGATTGGCGATACACCAAGTGTGTTGGAAATTTTTGGTCGAAAGAATTTTAAAAATTTCGTCATTATATGTTGACTTTTGAAAAGTTATTGTATATAATGAAGTTACAAGCAAAAACGAAAGCAAATAAAACTACAATTTTATTTTACATAAAAAGGAGACAGAATGAACCGAAAACAGCGTAGAGACCTTGAAAAACAGGTAAAGCGTTTGAACCGCACCGAACGCCAGTTGGGCAAAGCCGTTACTAACCTAAAGGAAGTAATGGGTTCTATCGCAATTCGTCGTCTTCAGAGTGGTATCGCAGACTCAAAAGACATCGAAATATTGCGCAATAGTAACTTCGCACATCTTGACAATGTAGAGGCTTGTCCCGATGGTACCAAGTGCAAACTGAATGTAGAAGGAATTCAATCTCGGCCTCAAAAGGATTTGACAGACAAATTCAAAGACTGGGTAGAGGCCAACAAAGAGAAAGAATTCACCATCACTCGTGAGGGAGCTCGTAATTCACTTGTTTGCCTTGCGGAAGATGAAACTGAACCAAAGTGGTTATTCGATCTTTATACCGACTTGCTTATTTATGATGAGACAACCGGCGCGTATGAAGCATTGGAAATCATTGCGGCACGCGAGGAGCAAGAGCTCTTTGCTGATGTGGACAACAGTGAGCTAATCACTGATACTCAAGAAGAGTTGGAAAAACTTAGCGAGAAAGCGACTGAAGAGTAAGATTTTAAAAGGAGAATAGTTCTATGAGACAAGTAGTAAACAAAGTGACAATTGAAGGTTATTTAAGAGAAAACAGTCTTGAGCTCGTCCGTGACAAGACGGGCGAAGAAGTGATTCGCGGCTCGTTGATTATCGCAATCGACGATGTTCGCAGTTGCCGTGTTCAGTTCTACGTGAACAAATACAAGGCGTTGCGTGCTGGTGAAACCACCAAACAAGAAAACAAGAGCTTTGCCAAGTTGGTGGAAGTCTTGCCTGGTAATACAATGTCCGTGGCTTCGCTGATGAAAGACAATGCTTCAATGGATTTCGAAACCGCGAAACTGTCGGCAACCAAAATGTGGGCATTTGCCAGTCTGCAAGAATATCTGCGTAAAGATGAAAAAGGTGAGGTTATTTCTTCGACGACCATTCGTGGTATTTCGGCAGGTGTGAAAACCGAATCGGAAAATCACCCCTTTGAGCCCCACGCGACGTTTGAGGTGGAAATGTATATTGAATCCAAACGTCCTGAAATGAAAGACGGCGAAGAGACTGGACGTATCGTTCTTGTAGGTTTGGTTCCTGAATATGATGATAGCGTCAGCAGAATCGAATTTGTGACCGAAACCGGAGATGCAACCGATTACATCGAAGAAAACTATGAAGTCGGCCAAACTGTTAAAGTTTACGGCAACGTGATCAATACTTTTGTTCGTATTGAGAAAGAAGTCGTTGGTGGCACCTTTGGACGCACGCTGGAACCTCAATATGAAACCAAATTTACCCAAGAAAGAGAAATCTTCGGTGGTACGGCAACCCCGTTGGACGAGGATGACGAACTTGGTCTCAAAAAAGAAGAGATTAAGAAAGCGCTCACCCTACGTCAACAAAAAATCAACGAACTGCCCGATAAAGAACAGCCCGCCGCAACATCGGATGCGAAACGAGGCTTCGCAGATTCTGCACCGGCGGCACCGAAGAAGAAATTCACTTTCGATAGCGGTAACTTCTAATTAAGTTAACAAAGAAAAGGAGAATAGAATTATGGTGGATATTTTCAACCCTGAAGTATCTCAGGTAACTAAAGGTATCGAAGGCAAACTCATTCTCATTTACGGCACCAACAGCACTGGCAAGACTAAAAACCTTGCCAAGGCTGACAAGCCGTTGGTATGTTGTTTTGAGAATGGCCTCGGTGCTATCAATGGCGTCAAGAACGTCAAGATCAAAAAGTGGACTGATTGGACGAGTTTCGTTAAACAGTTGACGAGCGACAAAACCATTGCTGAGGCAAAGAAGATGTATTCTTCTATTATTATCGACACTGTCGATGGTATGGCAGACCTTGCTGCTGAGTTTGTATGTGGCAACTTTGGAGTTGCGCGAATTAACGACGGTAAACACTATTGCCCCTTGTATTGGTGACAATACTTGTGTACGATGTGAACCTTGAGGCTCAAGGGTGTACAATTCACGATTAGGAATCGCAGGAAATGGCGATTAGGAATTGTGCTAACAGGGAACGACTGAACGGATGACCGCCGAAGTCAATCCTGTGCCAAGTTGCAAAATTATGATAGTAGAGAAAACAGTTTTGGTAAAAGTAACCGCTTCTAATATTTGTGCTTTGCGTGAACAACAAAATGCAGATATTAAATTGGGAGATGTGGTAGAAGTAAGTATCGACAAGCTTTCCAAGGGAAGTCATGCGATGATTACAGCAATATGTGATGATTGCGGCAAGAAGGTTCGTATGGAGTATCGCACTTATTTACGCATCATCAACAAAGGGAAAGGTTACAGATGCGATGCCTGCAATAGGAAAGAGCAACAAAAACTGTTTCAACAGAAATACGGTGTTGCAAATCCGTTTCAGCTTGAAGAAGTTAAAGCGAAGAGTAGGGAAACGAATTTGCGTAAATATGGACATGAATATACAATGCAGCGTCCCGAATGTAAGAAGAAATTTCTTTTGGGAGAGGCAAACAATTCGTATATTGATGGACGTAGCAAAAATTCAGATTATCGCAATTCAAGTGCATTGAAGACTTGGAGACGAGAAGTTTACGAGCGAGATGGTTATAAGTGCCAAGTGTGCGGAGCCACTCGTGAAGAAACAGACATCGAAGCGCATCATCTTGAGAATTTTGCCGATAACCAAGATAAAAGACTTGATGTTAATAACGGAGTAACGTTGTGCGTTAAACACCACAAACTCTTTCATCAAATATATGGTTATCACAACACAACACCAGAGCAATATCAGGAATTTGCAAAAGGTCAAACGACTATTCCCGATGAGTGTAGGGAAGTACAGTAGAAGATGAGCTACTACTGGAAGTGCATCGCAACTTATTTGGAACTGCTGAATAAGTTGGTGATATAGTCTGACTATTATAGAAATATAGTAGATTACTCGAATAGAGGTTATGGTCTTTGGAAAGAATATGGAGCAGAAATCAACAAGTATCTCAAGCTCCTCACCAACGCTGGTTATACCATTTTCTTCATCGCGCACGAAGGCGAACGTGTCTTCCAGGACGCACAGGGTAATGAGTATACGAAAATTTATCCCAGGGGTGACAAAAGGGTTATCGATCCTATTTGCGATCTTTGTGACATTATCGGTTATGCTCAAATCCAGCCCGATACCGAAGATGGAGAGGAAGTCCTTTCAACATTGTATTTGAAAGGTTCGCCGGCGTATCATGCTCGCAGTCGCTTTGTTCACATTGTGAAAAGTATTCCCGAATGGAATATCCAAAAACTGGATCAAGCCATCAGCGATGCGATTGTGGCAGAAGAAAAAGAAAGCGGAATAAAAGCCGCTACTGCACAGGAAACAGCCAAGAAAGTCGCCAAAGCCAAAAAAGAAGAAATCGAGAGAAAGGTTCCTATTGAAGAACTTATCTCCACCATTGGTGACAAGCTTCAAAAAATGAGTGCAAAGGAAGGAGACATCAACAGTTATTCCGACCTTATGCAGGAAGTTTTGGGCACAACCGACTTCAAGGCAAGTCAAGCAACCGAGTCTCAACGTCAACAGCTGGAAGCGTTGATCGATGGTCTTGTAGAACTTGGTTATTAAGCGAGGGTAACCTATGTCAACCTCGTTACGATGCTCCCGATGTGGCACTGCGGTAGTGGCCACATCTAAAAAGGTACTTGATGGGCAGACACTCTGCCCGTCTTGCTATCGCAAAGCCATCGAAGAGGTTAAGCTGGCAGAACAAGAGCTTGAAGAGCTGTTGGAGTATGCGAGAGAACTATTTGGTATCACCGAAATTCCTCCCGATTGGCTCGAGCAAATCAAAGCTTATAGAAAAGACAAGAAAACCTATTTTGGGATGCGAGCAACCTTATATTATTATTATGAGGTTGTGGGGAATCGAGCAGATCCAGACAAGGGATTGTGGGCAATTAGGAGTTACTACGACACAGCATCACAGTATTTTGCTGAACAAAAAGAGTTGCGACAATCCAACACACAAGTGGACTTAACCCCCATTAAACGCACAGTCATTATGTCCCCTCCCGAAAACTCCACACGTAAACCAAAATATAACATCGAGGATCTTTAACACATGGCAGAAACAAAGAAAAGACTTACTAATAAATTAGCAGTGTTACAAGTGCTTGCTTGTCTGATGAAAAACCCGCTGCTATGCAACAGGGCAGAATACAATATCGAAATGGATGACTTTGTGGAACAATTTCATCGTATATTGTACGGTGCCATTAGTAATTTATCCTCTTCTGGACTGAAAACCATTACCTACATTGATATTGACCAATACTTGGCTCAATACCCAATGCAATACAAGGTGTTTACTGATAACAGAGGTGTCGAATACGTTATTAAAGCGTTGGAAATTGCTGAAGAACGTAACTTCCCCTATTATTACAACACCTTGAAGAAGATGAGCCTCTTAAATAAACTTGAGGATAACGGTTTTGATATTAGTGATTTTTACGACGATAGTGTTGTAGATCCTCTCAAGGCTGCAGAACTTCAAGAAAGGCTCGATTCTTATACGATTGAACAAATTATAGGAACCTACGAAACCAAGTTCATTCAAGTTAAAGACATTTTTGCAAAGAATCGTGGTATCGTACAAACCAAAGTAGGCGACGGGTTGCGTGAAACCAAAGAGCGTCTCAAAGAGACACCGGAATTGGGATTGCCGTTAACCACTCCCAAGTTGACTACATTGTATCGCGGGCAACGATTGAAGAAACTTTATCTTGAATCTTCTGCACAAGGTGTTGGCAAGTCTCGTCGAATGGCTGCAGAATCTGCTCATTTGGCCGTACCCAAGATTTTTGACACAGAGCACAACTGTTGGGTGAAAACCCAGCTTCAAGAAAACGTGTTGTTTATTTCAACAGAATTGGAGTTGGAAGAAGTTCAAACAATGTGGCTGTCTTATGTTTCCGGCGTACCTGAACATAAGATTCTGGACGGCAAATACAGCGCGGGTGAGGAACAGAGAGTTGATACGGCAATCGAGTTGCTCGAGGCCTCAAATTTATACTTTGTTCAAATCAGTAACTACGATATGGACGATATCGAAAACTTAATTAGGAAGTATTACCAAATAAACAAGGTTAATTATGTGTATTACGACTATTTAAGTACCACTATCAAAATAATGTCGGAAGGTGCTACAAAATCTCGCATTAGTAACTTGCGTGAAGATCAAATCTTGTTGATGTTTACCACGAGGCTAAAAGACTTGTGTAACGAATTAGACATCTTTATTTGGACGGCTACTCAGTTGTCTGGCGACTGGAAAAACGCTAAAGAGGCCGACCAACAACTGTTGCGTGGTGCGAAATCAATTTCGGACAAGATCGACATTGGTAGCATTATGTTGCCGGTTCGTGAGGCCGACAAGCCAATTATTGAATCGTATTTAGCAAAAGGGTTCCAGCTTGAACCTACACACGTTATCCACGTTTACAAAGTACGTCGCGGACATTATAACAATATTAAAGTCTATATTAACTTTGATCGTTCGACTTGTCGCGCCGTTGAGTGTTTTGTTACCGATAATAATGGCAACTTGTTAAACATTGAAGACACGAGTATCGAGGTTGTGTTTGACAAAACGTTCGAAGAAAAGTACGATTTTGTGTTTTGAGGTGAATAATGGATACTTCGAAAGTAAAAGCATTATTGTCCACCGAAGACATTATCAGGTTGGTTACTGAGGGATTGGGCTCTAATGGCAATCTTTGGGATTCGTCTGGGGCACCAATTTTTCAAACAATCTGTCACAACCCGCCGGGATTTGGTAGTTACAAATTATATTATTATCCCGACTCTCAAACATTTTATTGCTACACCGAATGTGGTTCAATGGATGTTTTTGAGTTGGTTCAAAAAGCGAAGGGCTTTGAATCGTTTTTAGAGGCGTATAAATACGTTATCAATTTCTTTCATTTGGATGTAAGACGTCGCGGGTTTGTTGACGATACCGAAAAAGAATTGAGTGATGATTGGAATATTTTGAACAAATATGATTTCTATCAAAAAGTTCAAAAACCTGACGCTTCGTTGCCAATATTACCCACAAATATCTTACAATGTTTTGGCCCCTTAGCCAGCCCGATGGAGTGGAAAACCGAGCACATAACGGCCGAAACGATGAGAAAGTTTGGTATTCGTGTTGATATTGCCAACCAAAAAATTATAATTCCTCACTACGATATGGATGGTAACTTAGTAGGAATTAGAGGGCGCTCGTATGACACCAACGACTTATTGGATGGGCGAAAATATATGCCAGCATATTTAGAAGGCACTTGTTATCGGCATCCGTTAGGTTCTTGTTTATACGGTTTACATGAAAATCTTGAAGCAATCAAAAAACATAAGAAGATTATGTTAGTGGAAAGTGAAAAGAGTGTCATGCAGTGTTACAGTTATTATGGTGAGAATTGTTTTGTAGCAGCTACCTGTGGCTCGTCTATATCCCCCGTACAGATTGATTTACTGTTGCGACTGGGAGTGGAAGAAGTTATTCTAGCATACGATAGAGAAAACGACACAGAGCCAGAATCAGAGCTGACCAAAGCTTATGAACAAAAGTTGCTCAAAACTGTATTACCGCTCACAAAATATACCAACACATATGTAGTTATGGACTACGAAGGCTTATTGCCATACAAGGGTTCGCCAAGTGATAATGGGCGTGAAACCCTTGAAAAATTAATGAAGAAGAAGATCTATATACCATCCCCCGAAGTAGACTTCAAAAAGGAGCGACGTCGTGCCACAAAGAAGTAAAGTAGAGAGATTCTCTTATACGAAACTCGACACCTACAAACAGTGTGGGTGGAAATATAAACTTCAATATGTTGAAGGAAGATTCTTCGCCGCCGATACTATCGCCACAAGCATTGGTACCTTGGTTCACTGGATTGAACAGCGCATCTCCGAAGCGTATATCAATGGACGAGAGCCCGATTATCCTGCGCTGCTTGAAGATTTTTGGAATTGCAACATTCCACAAAAAGATAAATACGATAGAACTGGTGGCATCCAGGGCGTTAACTTTTTACGACAAAAATACGTTGATGAATTTTACGAAATCGACAAATACGGTAGTTCTTATGCACAAAGATGTAAGTTCTACGCCGAGGTTGGTATTTATCGTCAACAAAAGTTTTTAGAAGAACACCCCGACATCGAGCTTGTTGATGTTGAAAAGTATTTTGAATATACGTACAAAGGGCGTTTATTCAGCGGATATATTGATCGTATATGGAGATACAAAGGTACTGATCAATATATCATCGATGATATCAAAACCAAGGCTGCGCCATTCGATGAAAAGAATGACGTACCTACACCATTACAAATGAAGATTTACACCATGGCTCTTAAAAGTTGTTACAATCTTGCAACCGAGCCAGATGAGTGTTACTGGGATTTGCCGTTTATTAATATGAGGCAACGCGCGGGAACCAAAGGATGGCTCAAACGTGCGGACGCAAAGTTGGAGAAGCTGTTTGCTGGAATCGACGCGCAAGATTGGACACCACACCCATCCCCTCTCTGTCACTGGTGTAACTTCTGCGGGACAAATCCGAACCAACCGGAAGGTGCCAAACATCTTTGTCCGTATCAGTGCCAATGGACACAGGACAATAAAACATTTGACAAACTGAACGAATGGGAAGGAATGGAACGACACGAGGCTATTATGCGCCATTATCTGATGGAACAGTGCAGAGATTTGACCGATGAGGAGCGCGAGAACATTCCGCCGGACCGCGAAAAGATTAAAAAGAAGTATAATTTCATTTTTTAAAGTAGTGGAGCAGAAATCCCAATCCCTTTAGGGGTTGGGATAAATGCGACAAATAAAATATGAATCATTGGAAATCTAAAAACAACAGGACAAAGGAGGTGTATAATGATTATAAACAGAGCATACAAATTTCGCCTATACCCCAATGAGGAACAAAAAATAATGTTTGCTAAAACATTTGGGTGCGTCAGGTTTGTTTATAACAGAATGTTAGAAGATAAAATTAAACATTATCAGGAAACAAAAGAAAAATTAAACAACACCCCAGCTCAATATAAACCAGAATTTGAATGGTTGAGAGAAGTGGATAGTCTTGCTCTTGCAAATGCTCAAATTAATTTACAATCAGCATATAACAACTTCTTTCGTAGCCCAAAAATTGGATTTCCAAAATTCAAGAGTAAAAGAAAAGATAAAAATTCTTACACGACAAACAACCAGAACGGCTCCGTCTCAATTATTAATGGGAAACTAAAACTCCCAAAAGTCGGCTTGGTCAAGATGGTTCAACACAGAGTAATTCCATCTGGTCAAAAAATCAAATCCGCGACAATTGAGAAAACCAGTTCTGGTAAATATTATGTTTCTATATTAGTAGAATTTGAGAAAGAAATTCCAAATTTTCAATTAGATAAAACAAAGGCGTTGGGGTTGGATTATGCGAGTCATAGTTTTTATGTTGATAGCCAAGGCAAAGAAGCTAATTATCCGAAATTCTATCGTAATGCACAAACAGTTTTATCAAAAGAACAAAGAAAACTTTCCCTAATGAAATATGGAAGCCATAATTATGAAAAACAAAGAATCCGAGTAGCGAAGATTCAAGAGCATATCGCAAATCAAAGGAAAGATTGGTTACATAAATTGAGTTTTGAATTGGCTAAACTGTATGATTATATTTGTGTGGAAGACATCAATATGCAAAATATGGCGCAGTCATTAAGACTTGGAAAATCAACCAACGACAATGGATTTGGAATGTTTAGAACATTTCTCGCATATAAACTTGCAGAAAGAGGAAAACAGTTAGTGAAAATTGACAAGTGGTTTCCTTCAAGTAAGACGTGTAGGTTTTGCGGATGCGTCAATACAAATCTGAAACTGTCTGATAGAGTTTGGACTTGCGAATGCGGAGCGATTCTTAATCGAGACGAAAACGCTGCAATCAATATTATGAATATTGGACTATCGATGGTTTAAATATTATAAAGAACCGCAGGAACTGCGGGGGTAGCCTGTTGATACTTGAAGTAACGTAAATTTATCATGCGTGGAAGAAACTTCATTGAGCAGGAAGCTCACGCCCCATTAGGGGCTGGGTAGTTCACTACATTTTACCCAAATCTATTATAAGGAGACTATAGTTGTGACTAATCAGCTTATGTACACATTGATTCAATTCACTTGGGGCATTCTCCAAAACCTTGCGGGTTTGGTAATGTTCTTGGTATGCAAAATGCTTGGATATAAATCCAAGAAGTACAAAAACGCTATCGCGACCAAGTGGAACAATAAATACGGTTCCGTGTCACTTGGAATGTTTTTGTTTGTAACCGACGACGAAGACGAAGAGCTGGTGGCTCACGAATATGGCCACTCGTTACAAAGTCTGTTTCTTGGGCCGTTATTTTTGTTTGTGATTGGATTGCCGTCAATCTGCTGGGCAGCGTTTGGCGACAATTATATGAAAAAACATAACAAGACTTACTATGACTTTTACACAGAAAAATTCGCCAATGAACTAGTCGGTTTGGACAGATATGGACATTTTCTTCCTAAAGCGGAAATCAACACACAGGGCGATCATGAGTAAGAAGTTTTTTGTAATTGCCGATGTTCATTCGTTTTACACCGAAATGAAGAACGCGTTGGATGTGGCGGGGTTCGAAATTAATAACCCCGACCACATTTTAATCTCTTGTGGTGACGTGCTCGACCGTGGTCCACAATCATCGGAAGTGCTAGAATTCTTACTGTCTATCCCTAAAGACCGTCGAATTTTTATTCGAGGTAACCACGAAGATTTGCTTGAAGATTGCATTAGCCGTCGTGATTTTTATCCCAATGATATTTCCAACGGCACGTTAAAAACAATTTTTAATTTGTGTGGTCTCCAAGATGACGCGTTTTGGTTTGGTGTTCCCGGCGACCCAAATGGTGATTATCATCAAATATTCGATCGCATCGCCAACGTTAAGCCCTTGTGGGACTACCTCGCAGAATGTGTCGATTTTTACGAGTTGGGCACATATATCTTTGTACATTCTTGGGTTCCTATTGGTGTTACCGACTTACAACAGGCTACCAAAGACGAGTGGCGCAGTGCCAGGTGGGGCAATCCGTTTACGTTGTGGAATCGTGGATACCGAATTCCTGACAAAACTGTCGTAGTTGGTCATTGGCACACAAGTTGGGCGCATAGTTTCTTACATAACAAGGGGACAGAATTTGGTGACGATTCTTGCTTTGATATCTTTATCGATGATGGTATTGTAGGCCTCGATGCTTGCACAGTCCATAGTCACAAATGTAATTGTTTTGTAATTGAGGAGTAGAATGTCAGATTTTCAAGTAGAGATTCTTAAACACCCAACCAATGAAGATTGGATGTTATGTAAACAATGTACTTTAGTAACAATAGGCAAAGATGCTAAACAGCCGCCAACTGACGAGTGGAAGCACAAGATTTTAGCCTCTGAACACAGCCCAATTAGGGTCTTACATTTTGTTTTTCGTATCACAAATGTTCCCTATTATTGCGCCATGCACTTGGTGAGGCACGTCCACGCGACGCCGTTTGTTAAAACCCAACGTAACGACCGTCAGAAAAACTACGACCGAGGTAAAGCACCTCAAGATACGCCGGTCGACTTTTGCTGGGAGATGAACGCTCAGGAGCTCATGACGATTGCCCATAAGCGTTTATGTAATCAAGCAAGTCCCGAGACGCGTGCTGTGGTTGCTGAAATCTGCCGTCAAGTGGAAATACTTAACCCTGAATTCAAAGGGTTGCTCGTTCCAAACTGCGTCTATCGCGGAGGGAAATGCACAGAATTTTACCCTTGTGGAGCGGCCGAGAAAATGGTAGAAAAATATTCAAAAGGTGTCAGTGAAAGTTGACACCTTTCTGTATTTGTGGTAATATAACAAGAGAGAAAGGAGAGTTATATGTTTTGTTCTATACACAACCACACAGCCTATAGTAATTTACATTTGAGAGATTCCATCAATCGTATTCCTGAAATGATTAACAAAGCCATTGAATACGGCTTTAATGGTTTGGCGATCACTGACCACGAAGTTATTAGTGGTCATATTGAAGCTTTGAATTGTGGGGATAAAATACGTGAAGAACATCCCGACTTTAAGATTATCCTCGGTAACGAGATTTATCTTATAGACGAAAACGAATATAAAAACGCCGATAAGTATTGGCACTTCATTCTTTTGGCGAAAGACGAAATTGGCCACAGACAATTGCGTGAGCTTTCCAGTCAAGCCTGGGAGCGCTCCTATGTGGAACGCGGACAACGCCGCACACCCACTTTTTATCAAGACTTTGAAAGAATTGTTGGTAAAAATAAAGGACATTTGATTGCCTCTACGGCGTGCGTCGGTGGTCGTTTGGGTACGAGTATTTTACGCAGGGATTCGGATTCAATCAATTTCATGATCAATTGGATGGTAGACACCTTTGGTGAGGGAAATTGTTTTTTGGAGATGCAAGACTCCGATTCCGATGACCAACAAGATGTTAACCGTTATATCATAAAGTTGTCTGAATTTTTTGGCATACCTTATATTGTAACACAAGATGCTCACTATCTTAATAAAGAAGATCGTTCGATTTTTGAAAAGTTCTTAAACAGTAAAGAAGAAAGTGACCGCGAAGTTAACGCGTTCTATAAATACACCTATATCAAACCCGAAGATGAGATTCGTCAAATCTTGTCTTATCTCCCGAGCGACGTTGTCGACACTGCGATTAATAATACTCAATTAATTTATAATCAAATTGAGTATTATGATATGCGCTGCCCCATCATCGTTCCCGAACGTAAATTGCCAGAATTTCAAGTACGCCACTTACTCAAAGATTGGTACGAGAGTTGTCCCAATATCAAGTTTTACGCATATAGCGAATTCCCGCAAGATAGATTTTTGCTATATTCTATTGAACAGGGTATCATTGACAAGAAGTTTGTCGTAGGTAAAGAACAAGCGGATAGAATCGAGATTGAGCTTTATACTCTCAAAGTAGTTAGTGAGTCCCTCAACCAACGCATGAGTGCCTATCTCAACTTGGTAAAAGAGATTATTGACATTGCTTGGGAAGTCACTTTCGTCGGAGTATCAAGAGGTTCTGCAATGTCTTTTTTGATTAACTATCTTATAGGCATTACACAAGCCAATCCTATGGTGTATAATGTCCCTTATTGGCGTTTTTTAAACGTCGAGAGTGGTGCTACTCTAGCCGATATTGACATTGATCTTAATCCTCAACTAGCCTCCAAAATTATGGACGCGTTGCACGAACACTATGGTTATGATTGTATATTGAATACTTTAACTTATAAACGAGAATCATTAAAGTCTGCAATCCTAACCGCTTGTCGCGGTCTCGATATTCCAGTGGACGAAGCTCAGCCCTTATCAGCGATGGTGCCGATGTCGCGGGGACATGTGTATACTCTTGAAGAATGCGAAAGCGGCAATGAAGAACAAGGGTATGAGCCGTCTCCTGAGTTAATTAGGGCTCTTAAGTCTTATCCAAATCTTTACGAAACTGTATGTAAAATAGAAGGATTAATCTCCGGCGCTGGAGTTCATGCTTCTGCTTGTTACGTATTTTCTAACGGATATCTTGAGCATTTGGGATTAATGCGAGCTCCAAATGGCACTCGTATCACTTGCTACGATTATCGTGCCGCAGACCAGGTCGGCTCATTAAAATTTGACTGCTTATATACTGAAGCCCAGAGTAAACTAATGAAATGTATGGATTTGTTGCTCAAGGCGGGAGAAATCCAATGGCAAGGTTCTTTGAGAGCCACTTATAATAAATATCTTCACCCAGACGTTTTGGATTATACAAACCCAAAGATGTGGGATGATATGCACAATGGGCGTATACCAGATCTCTTTCAGTTCGTTACAACGGTAGGTGCCGTGTGTATTAAACGTACTCGCCCAACATCTGTGGCTCAACTTGGTGCAGCAAACGCGGTGATGCGTCTTATGGGTGAAGAAGGGCAAGAAAGTCCCATAGATCGGTATGTTCGCTTCCGTAATGATATTAACGAATGGTATAAAGAGATGGACGAAGCTGGTCTCACCCACGAAGAACAAAACATTCTTAAAAAATATTTAGGAGACAAGTTTGGTTGCTCAGTCGAACAAGAAGATATGATGCTTCTTACAATGGACCCTAACATAGCTGGTTTTTCTCTCAAAGAGGGAAACAAATTGCGAAAAGCTGTTGCAAAAAAGAAAGCAAAAGATATTGAGGCAATGAAAAAGCGATTTTTCGAAGCTGCAGATGACCACAAGGAGGAAGACAATGGCTAGACGAGAATTTCTTGAATACGTATGGAATAAAATGGTCCGTCCTCAGGTTGGGTATAGTTTTTCAATTCCTCACGACATTGCCTACAGTATCGAAGCGGTGCAAGAGGCGAATCTTGCCACACGTTACAATCCCCTCTTTTGGGCATGTGCTTGCTTGTGTGTGAATGCGGGTTCTTCCGCAACCGACTTTGAAGACAACAGTGATGAAGATTATGGTGACGAGGAAGATAGCTCACCGCTCTGGGAAACCGAAGCTGACGACGACACTCTCGATGTCGACGAGATTAAAAAAACTAAATCCGCACCCATTAACTATCCCAAGATTGCCAAGGCTATTAGTGATGCGCAACAAAGTGGTGTGCAAATTATGTTACCCGACATTAATTTAGCACAACTTGATTTCTTCCCCGATATTAAGCACAACGCTATTGTTTATAGTTTGTCGGCTGTGACCAACATTAACCAAGAGTGGGCTAAGGCCATCATTGCTGGCCGTCCTTACTCCTCGCTTGAGGATTTTATGAGCCATCTGACACTCACGCCGGTTCAAATGATTTCATTGATTAAAGCAGGTTCTTTTGATGCCATTGAGAACCGTCCGCGTCAGGCAATCATGCGCTCATATCTCGAAGCGTATGCTCGTACCAAAGTAACCTTTAAAGAAAAGGTAACCGCCGTCCATTTGGGTAAAGCTGTTGAGTTTGGTATTGTCCCTGACGATTATAAATCTCACGTTCGCATGTTTAACTATAAAAAGTGGATTGATAAAAACGAGAAACAGGCGGACAAGAAAATCTACGTCATCGTCGATCCTGACAGTGTTCAATTCTTTGAGCGTTACCTCAAAAATAAAATGGTGTTGGGCAAAGATTACGATACCGTTCCGGCGGGATATACATTCAAAACCTCAACTTTTGAGAAAAAATACAAAGAGATTATGGCACCCGTTATGGAGTGGTTTAGCTCCAACGAAGGCCGTCAAGCTTTATATCGTGCGGAATGTGAAGATGTGGTTAAGTCAATGTGGGATAAATATTGCCAAGGAAGTCTGAGCACGTGGGAAATGTCATCAATGAGTTTCTATTACAGCGGCCACGAATTGGCGAATATGAAATCGCTCGCATATAATCTACGTTCTTTTAAAGACCTCCCCGAAGAACTCAAACCTCTTAGGATGAAAACGCTTAAAAGCGGCAAAGAAACTCCCGTATACGATGTGGTTGGTATTGCTGGCACTGTGGTCGGCGCTAATAATAATAAACATATTGTGACCTTACTCACCCCAACGGGCGTGGTAGATGTCAAGTTTTATGCCGAGGCTTATATTCATTATAACAAGAATATTAGTACGGTGGATGCCAATGGCAAGAAAACAATGATTGAAAAATCTTGGTTTACACGCGGTAATAAATTGCTTATATATGGCGTACGCCAAGAAAATATGTTTTTACCAAAGACCGATTATGATAAGGGTATCCGTCATTCGGTTAATTTAATTGAATCATGCTCGAGCGAATATCCCAAACTAAAATTCGAGCGTGAAAAAACAAAGAATTCGTCACAATAAGTTGACAACAGGAGCTTTTTGTGTTAATATGAATTCAAATTGCGTGTTGGCCGCATCGTCGGCTTTTGAAGGTGAGCCACCTATGAGCTAAAGACTTATAGGCTTCCATTAAATAGTTCACAAGTCTCAGCCTCAGAAATGAGAGCTACGTTAGTTAGGTCATGACACCTTCGGTTGTCGCCTTAGACCGTCGCTCTGTCGACATACGTTAAGTTGGGTTGGAGTAAGAAAAGCCCTGTGCGTATGTCGCAAAAGCCTAATTAACATTGACGAAAGGAAGACCGATTCTTAACTTGGTAACAGATTTAAGATAGGCGCCACCACTCATTAAGAGTGAGAATTTTAAGGAGATTTACTTATGGTTTATGTAATTTCAAAACGTGGGAAACCGCTAATGCCATGCGAGAATGTGGTCGCAAGATTACTTCTTAAAGATGGTAAAGCCAAAGTTAAAAAGAGATGTCCATTTACAATTCAACTTACTCATGACTCAACTAACTATACACAAGAAGTTGTCTTAGGACAAGACACGGGCTCAAAACATATTGGCACTGCTTGTATCGGCAATGACAAAGTTTTGTATCAATCAAATGTAAAACTTAGAGACGACATCAAGTTGAATATGGATAGTAGGAGACGGGCTCGTAGGAATAGACGCAACAGAAAGACTCGTTATCGTGAGTCAAGATTCCTCAATCGTAAGAACTCTACCAAACTAAACAGGCTTCCACCTTCTGTGAAGCACAAGGTTCAAGCACACATTGATGAAATTGAGTTCTGCAAAAAGATACTCCCAATTTCAAAGATTGTACTTGAGGTGAGTCAATTTGATACACATCTGATGAAAAACCCAAGTTTGATTTTGGAAAAGGTTAAACACTGGGGGTATCAAAAGGGTTTTAACTATGGATGGGCAAGTAGACGAGAAGCCATACTTAATCGCGACGGCTATACTTGCCAGATTTGTGGTAAAAAACATACTAGATTGGAAGTTCATCACATTGTTTTTAGAGGTCGGGGTGGTACAGATGATGAGAACAATCTCATAACTCTATGTGAAGATTGCCACACCGGAGTTCATAGTGGGAAAATTACACTAAACAAAAAACCTAAAAAGATGAATTTAAAGTATGCAACTCACATGAATATCATCAGAAGTCAATTGCTTAAGGCTTATCCTGATGCTATTGAGACTTTTGGATTTGTTACTAAAACTAATCGTGAAAATCTCAATCTGCCAAAAGACCATTTCATAGATGCTTGTGTTATCTCTTCCGGTGGTAAAGAGTTTAAGCTCAATGACACTATCTACCAAAAGAGAAGAGTATCTAAAGGTGATTATCAATTAACTAGGGGCGTTCGCGGAGAACAGAAAATCCCTGTGGGTAAGATTCAAGGATTTAGAAAATTTGATAAGGTCAAATACTTTGGAAAAGAGTATTTCATCAAGGGAAGAATGAGTTCTGGGCTCGCGATACTCATGGATATATTTAATAATAAGATAGATTTTGGGTATATGCCGAGAGGTTATAAGACACCAAAACTATCAAATTGTAACAGAATTTCAGCCAGAAGCAGTTGTTTATGTATAAGTCAAAAAAACCATTCTCAGGGCGAGGGAGCAAACGATGACGCAATCTAAGAGTACATTAGAAGTCGGGGTTAATAGCGATTCATCTCGTGGGCTAAAGACCATTGGGGAATCTCGCTTAACAAAGATAGACAAGGTTAGATTAAAAGTACGAGTTGAAAGGATTATTTATCCAAAAAATGGTCAAACTTCCGGCAGTTGGACCATTGCTGCTTTTCGTATTGAGGAAGTGCTGGAGGGAGAGGTTCCAGAATGCTTTCAGTGGTCTTTGCGTTTTACTGCCAAGGGTTCGATGCCTGCGTTAAATGCACGTGACACTTACACAATGGTTGCTCATCTTGTCGAAGACGCCAAATACGGGCTGCAATACGAAGTCGATCTGATGTGTCTTGATTACGACTTGACCGATAAAGATGACCAACTTAAATTTTTCTCTTTCTTTTTAACTCCAACACAAACTGCGGCGTTATATGAGAATTGCGATAATCCATTGGTGCTGTTACAAAACCACGACACGAAAGCCTTAATGAAAATAAAAGGTATTGGTCCGGTGACAGCGCAACGTATGATTAACAAGTACGAGGACAGTAAAGACTTAAGTCTCGCATTTGTTCGGTTTTATGATCTAGGGTTAACGAAGGGTGCGATTGAGAAATTGGTGCACTTTTATGGTTCTCCTGAGGCGGCGGTCGAAGTTATCGAAAAGAATCCGTATTTGTTAATTATTCAAGTGCCTGGTTACGGATGGGCTAAGGCAGACGCTATAGCGATGTCACAAGGACTTGCTCACGACTCTGATGAACGTATGGGCGCCTATCTGGTACATTATCTCAGAGAACAAGCAGAGATGAACGGCAACTCTTGGGTAAGCGTCGAAGACTTGTGCGTGGTTATTGACCAGGTGTGCGACCCACAAAACGATGAGCGAATTTATGAACTTATTCGTCGTAATATTAAAAATCACGTTTTGTATTATGATAAAGAAACCGAACGTGTTGGTTTAATGGAATATCGTGAACTTGAACAACAAATTGCCAACGAGATACTTCGTATTCAACGCGGCGCAGCTCATATTGAGATTAACCCAGAACGAGCTGAAACAATAATTCGCAGCGTGGAACTAGAACAAGGCTTCGAATATACTGAGGAACAGCGAACCGCGATTTGGAACACTTTGAACAATCAGTTCAGTATTTTGACGGGCGGGGCCGGATGCGGCAAGACATCAGCGGTTAATGGCATCGCTCACGTCCTCGAAGCCCATAATTTTCGCGTTGCTCAAGTGTCCTTATCAGGTCGTGCTGCCTCTAAATTGACCGAAATAACCCACATCGAAGGGCGCACCATTCATCGTCTGCTTAAGTATGATCCAGAGTCGGGTAAATTCTTCCACAATAAAGAGAATCCATTACCATATGACATTATTATCGGCGACGAAGTATCAATGTGGGGTGGGGAAATTACCCTTTCTTTGTTACAAGCAATCCCCACCGGCGCCAAAGTGTTATTTATTGGTGATACCAAACAGCTTGAAGCAATTGGGTTAGCCAGTGTTCTTACTGACACAATTAAATCACACACGATGCCAACTGTCCAGTTAACAAAAATACAACGACAACAGGCAGATAGCGGCATTATCACACAATCACTTAAGGTTGCATGTGGAGAACAAATTGTGGGGCCGAAAACCAGTGGTGTTGAATATCGTGGAGTTCGTAAAGATTTTAAACTCGTTACTTATATTGATAGTGCTTTGACACAATCAAAAATTATTGACGAGTTTAAGGAACTTTATATTAACCAACACGTTCCGGCAAATGACATCCAGGTGTTAGTTCCGATGCGTAGTCGTGGCGAGGCCAGCTGTAGAGCGTTAAACCTAGCCATTCAAGAGATTGTCAACGGTACGCCCAGTGTGGATGAAATAACAGTACCATATACCGACGGGAACTATAAATACAGTTATACGTACCGTCCCAATGATCGCATCATCATTATGAAAAACAACTACAAGACCATCAATATAGAAGGCAACAAAGAACCTATCTATAATGGGAATGTAGGTTATATTAAACAAATCGGACCTGATTTTATGATTGTCAATTTGACAGAGCAAGGTGATATTATTTTGGGAGCAGAGGATTATAACAACCTTTCTTTAGGATATGCTATCACCGTGCATAAAAAACAGGGCGACTCATCCCCGTATGTAATCGGAGCTATCGACAGCTCGTCATACGCCCTAATGTCCAAAGAATTGCTGTACACAATGATTACTCGAGCTCGTAAATATTGCGTTTTGATTGGACAGAAGAAAATTTTACAACAAGCAGTCAGAATTAGTCGTGTGAAAACAAAACAAACCTGGCTGTGCGAGCTTTTACAAGAAGCGACAAACAACAAGGAGAATTTGCATGAACAATAAGTGTGAAGAGTTTACAAATCTTGATGAACTTACAGTTGAATTGGGGAAACTTGGGCAAGTTAGTCCCCTTCCTAGTTTGAATGAATACGAAACCTATCTCGATCTCAACGAACGTATTATTTATATCGATTTCGATATCGACGACACTCTTATTGAGTACTCTCGTCGAATCATTCGTTGGAATCGCCAAGATAAGGATATACCCATCGAAGAACGCAAACCCATTAAAGTTTTAGTAAATTCTTATGGTGGAAGTCTGGACGCTTGCTTGCACTTCATTGACACTCTGTTGCTGAGTAAGACTCCGGTGTACACTTACAACGTAGGTGTAGCAATGTCGGCTGGGTTCTATATCATGCTCGCTGGTAGCCAGCGTTTTGCGTATCCCAACGCTCAGTTCTTAATCCATAGTGGTTCTGGCGGTGCTGCGGGAACCTATGAACAAAGCAAAAGCCAAATGGAACACTATACGCGGTGTGTAGAATTACTGAAAAAATATGTCCTCGATAGAACTACTATTCCAGAAAAGACATATAATAAAAAAAGAAGCACAGAGTGGTTTATTTGGGCAAAAGATGCTATAGAGTTAGGTATCATCCACGGACTGGTTTCGTCGTTGGATGAAATTTAAAAAAGTTTTTTGTCATTATGTGTTGACAATTTTCCAAAAGTGTGCTAATATCAGTGTATAAACAACAAGTGAGGTACACTATGGAAAATTGCAACGCAACAAAACACGGATTAGAAAGAGTGATTCAACGCTCAAATTGTAAAGACGCTGTCGCATATATCGACAGAGCATATCGCAACGGTAAAAAGCCTAACACGTTTACGCATCCCAATTTTCGTAAGTATTTACAAAAGGTCGCGTCTCGTTCTTGTATAGACGCAGAGCTCAGGGTATTCGGGAATCAAATCTTCGTGTTTAGCCCAACTGCTGAACTAATCACAGTTCTGGACATTCCAGATACATATGGGATACACAAGTATCGCAAGTAACAGGAGACGATTATGATTGAACTTAGGAAAGCTATGAGACAAGCTGGCTGTTCATCGGCTTTTATCTCATTTGCGACACGACTTCTTCGTGAACAAGAAATAATTTGGTCGGATACTCAAATTGAGTCGAACTGGATTAGTGTTCGCATTGAAGACGGTTATAGAAGAATAGAAATTGACGACTGAAAGGAGAATTTGTATATGCACGACAATATATATGTCGAAGGACTTGAGGAAGGCCAGGTGTTGGCCGATGAAATATGGACAAAGATCGACCAAGAAATCGCTCTTCATTCTGAGGACGAATTGAAAAAAGGATTTATCGTTCGTGGTTTTAGTGATTATTTGTTCCTCGTCATTAAAAAAATGAATCTCGAATTCGATTTTATCAAATTGGTTCCTGTATTCACGGCTGAGGACGCAGAACAAAAACTTGCCGACCTGAACGTCTTGGATATTGCTCCCGGTGGTGTTTCGAGAATCACTGGAGAATGCTGCCCAGATAAGGTATGGTTAATTAATCTCGACGGGTTGATTAAAAATCCTGCCACCAATCATTTGTGTAAATTTAACAAAGATAAGCTTGGTAAGGTTATTATCGCACATAATGAGGCATTCGGTCCGTTCTATGTGGGTGTCCCCAATAGCGACAGCAACGGTGACGGTAACTTCAACTGTGTTGGGTTCTTACATATTGATGAAGCCATCGATTTTATCGAAAAGAAAAAATGGCTTGACAAAGATTATATGCAGGGTACCAACCAACAAGGAGAATGATTATGCAAGCAGAAAAGTATTTATGTTTTGAACTCACCGGAATTTTAGAAGGTGGCCAAGCCAGCAAAGACTTTAACGACTTCATTAGAATACTCCTGGCACAAGACCAAGATATTAAAATCTGGAGCGACGGGATGTATGTCAGTGTAGAGTACAATTATGCAGACCGCGAATACGGTTGCCCATATCTTGTGTGGGTAGACCCCAACAAAGAATACGTCCAAGAATATGATGTGGATCCTGACGAAGATCCTAAGGAACCAGAAGAAGAGGGCGACGACGAAGAAATTCCTCAGCCCGCCAATGTTGTCTTCCTAGACAAATAACAACTTGCGGTGTAATACCGCACGTGGGGCATAGAAAAGTTTCGACCGTACTTAAATCCGAAGTGAACTGTACGGGACCTGGGGGCAGCACCCAGATGTTCCACCATAAATCTCAGAGAAGGATTTGGCAGACAGCACGAGTGTTGTGACACTAGAATAATCCGAAGCGTTATCGGACGAATGCACCGAAGGTTGACGAGCAACGGAAAAACTCGAACTCTTTTCTAGGGTTCTCCTGGCGTTGGCGGACAACGTAAAAATCACCCCTTTTCTTTTTCGTTTGTGTGAGTCGCCAATCCTTCCTCTGATATTAACACTAAAAGGTTGGCAAAAGTTATGAAATTAGAACTTGTTCAGTATCCTTATTCAAAATCAGGTCCGACGGTCTACATTGACGACAGAAAAATCGCAGGACCGAAGGCATATGGCGTTGGACGCACGGTCGCATCCTACGATGTTGACGAGGAAGTTTTGAAAACGATTGCAAAACAATTAAAAATCGCCGAATAAAACTGTGATTTTATTTGCACTGTTTTGTCACTAGAAGTTGACAAAATCCATATAAAGCAGTAAAATTTTGACATAACACAACTTGGAGCATATTTATGGCTAAACAGAAAAAACTTTTTGCTCGCCCCTTCGTGAAGTGGGCAGGTGGTAAAACCCAACTCATTCCTCAATTGGATAAACTTCTTCCGGTGTCTAAATCAGGCGAAGACTTCTACACTAGAGTGAAGTCAGGGGAATACACAACATATGTAGAGCCGCTTGTTGGCAGTGGGGCAATGCTTTTTTATATGATGCAACGTTATCCGTTCCGTCGCGGCGTTATTTGCGACCGTAATGCCGAACTGATTAATGTGTACCAGTGCCTTAAGAGAAATCATCAAAGATTAATAGACGAATTGCGTACGCTTCAAACGAAGTACGACGGACAGGCGACCTTGGATGGTAAGAAAGGGGTTTACCTGTTGACAAGACAATCGTTCAACACCACCGAGCTCTCTCATACAAATTGTTACCAAAAAGCGGCTGAGTTTATTTTTCTAAACAAAACCTGTTTTAATGGTTTGTATAGAGTCAACAGTAAGGGCGAGTTCAATGTTCCGTTTGGTCAATATGAAACAGCAACGATTTGCGATGCTGACAACCTCAAGAGATGCGCGGACATTCTTCAAAAGGTGGATATTTACCGTGGTGATTTCACTGAAGTAGAGTGGGATATCGAGAAAGGCTCTTTTGTCTACTTCGATCCCCCTTACCGTCCTCTCAAGGGTAAAAACTCTTTTACCGCTTACGATAAAGATGGGTTCGGTGACGAAGAACAAAACCGCCTGTGTGAGTTTTTTATCAAAAGTGGTCAAACCGGCGCGGCGACGATGTTGTCGAATTCGGCTGACGAAAATGACACTTCTCTTCGTGATAAATATGAAAGCACAGAAGGACTGTATGTTCACGAAGTTTTAGCTCGTCGTAACATCAACAGTAAGGGCGATGCACGTGGGCAAATCAAAGAGTTGGTTATTGTTAATTACAAGTAGGATATGCTGACGCCAGCGAAAGTGTTGTAAAAACTCCACTTTTAGGTTCTTAGTTTAATGGTAAAATATCGGTCTCCAAAACCGTAAGATCTGAGTTCGAATCTTAGAGAGCCTGCCAGTGGGATAATATTTTTGATAATGCCGAGTGGCGAAATTGGTAGACGCACCAGATTTTGATTCTGGCGACGAAAGTCGTGGGGGTTCAAGTCCCTCCTCGGTAGCCACTATAACTATGGAGGTTTATATGATTGACGATAAGCCTGTAATTGTTACAGACCCTAAGAAAATCAAAGAGATTAAAGAAGCACTACAATCAAGTATGGTGTATACCGAAGATATTGCACCAGCCACCCCATCTCCGCTGCCTAAAAACGCGGCGGAAATGTGGTTTGGCAAAAAGAAATAATGTGACCGTGGCGGAATTGGCAGACGCGCCAGCCTTAGGAGCTGGTATCACAGATGTGTGAGTTCGAGTCTCACTGGTCGCACCACGGCGACACGACAAATGGTCGCCCGACTGAGAAAAATCGTGTGTGTCGTAGAGGACAAGGGTTACTAACTAATTCGCGGTAAGTTAATTGTAACAAGATACTCAAAGTACAAGAGTATGGTAGTAGTTTGGAAACGGTTCTACTACAAAATTTTTGAACGGGGCTACCCAGAAAATGCTCCCACAATCCGGGATGTCAGAAGTATGGGCGGTCCCCTTTTCTTCGGGGTGTAGCGCAGCTGGGAGCGCGTATGGCCTGGGACCATAAGGTCGCACGTTCGAATCGTGTCACCCCGACCAAAATAATTTTTAAGGAGAATTTATTATGACAATTCTTTACAGCACACACTGTCCCAAGTGTAAAATGCTTGAGACAAAACTTACCCAAGCGGGTGTAGATTTTACAGTAGTTGACGACATCGAACAAATGAAAGCATTGAAATATAATTCAGCGCCTCACTTGGTTGTCGACGGAGTATCTTATGATTTCAATGAAGCCATCAAATGGCTGAAAACCAGAGGTTGACCCTTGCCAAGGGCAACCCCTTTTTTGCTAATTAAAATATATATGGGAGTATTTTATGACAAAACGAAAGCTACACATTAATATCAATCTCGACAAAGATTTTGTCACTACACTGAAACACCTAAACAGAAAATACGGCGACCAAATGTGTTACCTCAATGGTTTAGCAGACAAACAAATCAATTATACAGAGTTCATCGATCAGTTTGTGAAGTCTACATCAGTTGCCGATGCTTCTATTGACAGCAACGCTAACATAGACCATAAAGATATTACGACGCTCGAAAACGAAATGTCAAAACCGCATTCTAAATTACTAGCCTTTCATAAAATTTTCTATGAGATGAAAAAGAAATACGGTCTCAAAGAAGCAAAAAAATGGGCAGAAGAAGAGTGGAACGGCGGGTTCTATTTGCATGATTTTTGTTCGGCCACGTTCCGTTCATATTGTTTCAGGGGTGATACAAGAATTATGACCAAACAGGGGTTGCGTCGGTTGGATGAATTAAATGGTTCAACGGTATCTGTGCTGAATAAAAATCATGGATGGGAAGAGGCCACCGTCAAGTGGTTTGGTAAACAAGAATTAAGAAAACTTACACTGACAAGATATGACACAGAACAAGTTTTTTATGTAACTGGTAACCACAAATGGTTTACTATTAACAAACGTAATATGACTACCGAAGTTGAAACTGATCAGTTAACTCCTGGTATGAAAATTCCTTTTAATACAACCAAAACATGGGCGGACGTAGAGCCCTCCCCCTTTGGGGTGGCACATGGTTTTTATATTGGTGACGGTGACAAAGGCCCACACCGTAGGGTTAACTTTTGTGGAGACAAAATTGCATTACTCCCGTATTTCACGCCTGCCAAGGTAAGAGGCCCTGAGTATGAAAAAACAACCAGGGGCGTCCCCAACGCTTTCACCAAATTGCCAGACCTCTCTGAGTCGGTGAGTTATTTATATGGCTGGCTTGCGGGTTATTTTGCGGCTGATGGATGTGTCGACACAAAAGGGAGATGTACTCTCAGTTCTACTAATAAGGAATACCTCGAGTGTGCGCAAAATATCTTATGCGTGTTGGGAATGCCAGTAAATAAAATTCGTTATCAAGACAGGGTGAGTAATCTCACACACGAAATGGGAAGGGTTTATGTTTTAACAATATCCAGCGAATATCTAAGAGAAAATTTCTTTATTCGTCCAACACACAGAGAACGATGGCTCGCAACGGCAAACCAGGAACGACGCCGTCGCGCATGGATTGTAAAATCGGTAGAAGACACGGGTATCATAGACGATGTATATTGCGCAGTTGCGAAGAAAACCCATTCGTTTACACTTGAAGGGAATGTTTTAACTCACAACTGTTTTGCGTACGATCTAACCCCACTCGTGAATAGAGGATTGTTCTTTGTAAACAATTTCAACGCACAGCCGCCCCAACATCTAACAACCTACACAGACTTTGTTGGAGAAATGGTAAGCTGGTGCGCAAACAGAACTTCCGGTGCTGTTGGTCTTCCCAACTTCTTGATTTATAGTTTTTATTTCTGGAAGAAAGATTGTGAGAACAAATACTATCTCCATTCCCCTGAATATTATCGCGACCAAGAATTTCAGCGTATTATTTATAAACTGAATCAACCTTACCTGCGCGTTACGCAAAGTGCATTTACAAACTTTTCTATCTTTGACCGCGAATACCTTATGGCGCTGTTCGGCGGAGTAGAGTATCCCGATGGAACGTGTGTGATTGACTACATCGACGAACTCATCGAATATCAAAAAGCCTTTATGGAAAAGGTTAGTGAAATTCGTTCAATCAATATGATGACGTTCCCGGTGCTCACCTATGCTCTTCTTCGTATCGACGGCAAATTCGTTGATGAAGATTTTGCCAAGTGGTGTTGCAAACATAATATGAAATGGGCCGACAGCAACTTCTTTATCAGTAAAGATGTTACCAGTCTTTCAAACTGTTGTCGCCTTGTGAGTGATGTTAAAAATCTCGGGTATTTTAATTCCATTGGGGGCACCGCCCTTGAGGTCGGCTCTGTCAAAGTTAACACAATCAACTTAGCTCGCATCGCATACACTACAAAAGTATGGAGCGAGAAAAACCACATCACTAACAAAGTACAAATTAAAGCCTATTATCTCGACTTGCTCCAATCGAAGGTTAACCTGTGTTTAAAAGTGCTTGACCGTGTGCGTTCAATCATTGCTCGCAATATTGAAAAAGGATTGCTCCCCAATTACACACTCGATCTCATTCACCTCAAGTCCCAATACAACACAATCGGAATCACAGGTTTATGGGAAGCAGTAAAGCACTTAAACGGCACATATGTCGATACCCTGGGTAACGCGAATTACACGCCAAGCGGCCTTGAATTTGCCACCGAAATCCTCGCTGCTATTCATGATGCAAAAGACCTGTTTATCCAGACAGAAAAAGTAGATTATCAAATCAATATTGAACAAGTACCTGCTGAACGCTGCGCAACTATTTTACAAGAAAAAGACAAACTCCTGTACAAAAATGGTGAGTATGATCTTCCTCTTTACGGCAACCAATGGATTCCGCTGGCAACGCACACTTCGCTCCACAATAAAATGATAGCGAGCTCAACTCTCGACGCGGCTTGCAGTGGTGGTTCGATTGCGCATATTAACATCGACGCGCCCCTCTCAGACTGCGACACAGCGTGGAAACTACTCAATACTGTGGCCGACTTTGGAGTCCCGTATTTTGCCTTCTGCACCCGCATCAGCGCGTGTAAAAATAACCACGGGTTCTATGGCGATGTCTGCCCAATCTGTGGAGAACCCGTCGAAACAACTTACCAACGCATTGTCGGATTCCTGACGCCGGAAAAAACATATTCCAAAGAACGCAAGGCGGAATTTGCAAAACGCGACTGGTTTTCGGTGAACTCTGATGAAAATTAAGTTTATCAAAGACGAAGATTTCGTCAACTATAAGAAGCCTGCCATGTTCATCGGGGCGTGTATGTGTGACTTCAAATGTTGCACTGAAAACAATCTCCCTATCTCCACGTGTCAAAACGCGGAGTGGGGACAATGTCCCATTAAATCAATTCCGACTGACGACATCATCCTTCGTTTTCTTTCGAATCCATTCACCGATGCTGTAGTTTTTGGTGGCCTCGAACCCTTCCTTCAAATCACCGAAGTCATTGAATTTATCGACCGGTTGCGGAACATCCACAACAGCAACGCCGATGTCGTAATCTACACCGGTTACACCGAGGAAGAAGTGCGTAGCACGCGGTTTAGTCATGAATACCACCAACTTCAACAGTATCAAAACGTTATTGTTAAATTTGGGCGATATATTCCCAATCGCCCTTCGAGATATGACGATGTCTTGGGAGTCACGCTGGCGAGCGATAATCAATACGCAAAATTTTTATAAAAACCCTAAAGAAACTTGTCACATAATGTTGACAGGTTTCTTTTTTTTTGCTATACTCAATATGTAACTAAAACAAGATAAGGAGCGACAACACACATGGATGAATTTTTCTTAACGTGGTTAGCGATGGAACAAGATATTCAAGACGAGCAAATGACGGCGCTCGAAGATTACGGGTTCGATGACGATGACGACGAATATCAGTACGATGATATCGACGACGATTCCGACGATGAATTCTTCGATGATTGTCTTAACTGCTCTGGCCCATTGTGGGGAATTGATGACGACACTGTAATGGACGACGAGGATTACGACGATGTCCAACTCTAAGGCCGACATTCAAATTATGAAAATTGCAAAAATCCTACACGGTCCTTCGTGTGGGACAACAAACTGCGCCGATTGTCATTATCACGACATTCCGTCAATCTTTCCAGTCAACGATAGGTGTCACGATTATTATTCGGCAATCGAATTGGTGAAGCAAGGATTCGTGGACGGCGCAGATTTTGTTCAATTTCTAAACGATGCGGGCAACATAACAGACGGCAACCCCAAAGACCTGATACGCAAATATCAGGACACCGTTCTACACGAAAATAACGACTTGCTTAAAAATTTTGCAAAAAATTTAAAAGCCCATATTTTGGCTGTTATGTTGTCAGGCGACAAAATATCTTACAAAGATATATCGAATGCAAAAGTAATTTTGTATTATATCAACCGGCAACTAAACGACACTTTTGGGTTAAACGAGCCTCTTAACGCTGCAAATCAGTTTTTGGCAGAACCTGACCTTGTTAAAAAATATCAACTCGACGAATTTTTGGAGGAACACAAAGATGACAAGACAAGAACAAATCGAAGAAATGGCGAAATTGATAAATAGTAAAGAAATATACCCTTGTGAAGATGATGTTCATTGTGAGAATTGCTTTTGTTCCCACAAAGACACAGCCGAAAAACTTTACAATGCAGGTTATCGAAAAGCCGAAGAAGTCCGCAAAGAAACAGCTGAAAAGATTTTTGGAGATTTGTGGAATAATTTTGTAGAGTATTCTTCTTATGCTATGGACTATACGCAACATTTAGGAGAATACGACAAAAATATAAATATAACTGTTTCAGATGTAATTTGCGATATTATCTGTATTGCAAAAAACTATGGCGTTGATTTGGAGGAATAAGAATGAAAACTGAACAAGAACAAATCAATGAAATGTTGCTTTACGTCCCGCAGACAATAGTCGCGTATGATGCAAATCCGAAAGGTCAACATTTGTATGGCGAACAACGGCGACAAATAGCCATAGCACTTTATGACGTAGGTTATCGAAAAATGCCAAACGATATTAGAGAACTGTTCGATGTGTTAGCCGAGGGTGCTAACATAAAAGAGAAACTTAACGAAATCAAACGACTTGAAAAAGAAAACGAACAACTCAAAGCGAAACTTAAAGCAAGATTGACTTGTGATTTTGTAAAAATAAGACAAAATTATGCGGGGCAAGACTCCGCGGATAAGTTGAAAGACGAAATCAAACAAGCCAAAATCGACGTGCTGAACGAACTGAAAGATAAAATGTTCGAGCGCGAATATATGGGCGTGAAATACAAAGAAAGAATTTTTTACGAAAGCGAAATCAATGAAATGATAGCGGAGGTGCAAAATGCCGAAGATAAAGGTTGAAATTAAAATCAAAGTGCCGAAAAATTGCAGGGACTGTGCGCATAGATATGGCAACAAGTGCAATCTCTTTGACCGAGAATTAACTTCGTATGGCAATATCAGAGATGATGATTGGGGGTATATTCGTTGCGACGAGTGCAAACGAGCGGAGGTAGAAGAATGATGAAAATCAAAGACGTTAAAATTGGGAAAAAATTCAAATTCGGGAAGATAGAGTTTGTGAAACTCGACAATGCTTACGGTGGTTGTTTGTGCCTTACGGCGTCCGTGCTGTTCAGAGATTGCTTTGACAGGAACGGCAAAAACGATTGGGCGACATCATCGTTTCGACAGAAACTTACGGAAGTTATTGGAGATTATATCGACACAAGCGTATTAGTTCCGTTTGACAGAGATTTAACTACCGACGACGGAATGACTGATTACGGACATTGCACAGACACCATATCGCTATTAACTTGCGACGAGTTCCGCAAATACAGGAAGTTTATCCCGAACTGTGGGGAATGGCATTGGACGATTACGGCGGAAAGTCTGAAATACCCGAGTTATGTCCGTGGTGTCAATTCGGGCGGTTCGCTGAGCTACGGCCGTGCGTGCAGCGGGAGCGACGGGGTTCGTCCGCTTTGCGTTCTGAAACCTGATACTATTGTGGAGGTGCAAAATGCCGAAGATAAGAGTTGAAATTAAAGTGCCAGATAATTGTAAAGACTGCTTTATGTTTGACGGGGAGTATAGATATTGCGAACTGTTTGACAGTCGTATTGCTTATAATGAATCTACTGATAATTGGAATCGCTGTGAACAATGCAAGCAAGCGGAGGTGGAAGAATGAATATAGACGATATTAAGAAAGCATTGGAGTCTTGTGTAACTTACAAAAACGTAGATTGTAATAACTGTCCTTGTTGTCCGTATGACGGCCAAATTTTGTGTCAAGATGTTTTATGCAAAGACGCACTCAACCTTATAACCGAGCAAGAGAAAAAGATTGAGCGTTTGAAAGATGAGAACAAAGAAAACTGCTGGAAGTGTATTGAGGCGAAGCGTGTTACGGAAGAAGACTATGCAAAACTTCAAGAAGAGTTTGCAAATTATCAAATCGCAAGTGATAAAGAGATAATGGCGCAAAAGAAACAAGCAGTAAAAGAGTTTGCGGAAAAGTTGAAAGATTATATTAACGACAAAATTATTGAAGAATTTTTCGATATGGCAGTTGGTATAAAGTATTTCACAATTGACATTGATGAGTTTGAAGAACATGTTGACGAACTGTTAAAGGAGTATGAAAATGACACTTAAAGAATTATTGATACAATATGGAAACACAACCGATCCGGTTAAAGAAGCAGACATCATAAAAAGATGGTTTGTTGAAAACGACTTTGAAGATGTAGGACTTTCTATGATTCCCAGCTTGTCGGCGCATAAAATCAAGAAATTGCAAGATAAATTGTCATTTGCACAATCTTGGCTTCCGAGCAAAATTGATGTGAACTGTAATGAAGAGTTCGATAATGATAAACTAACTGCTGATATGCTAAATAACATTATAACATATTGTATGCTGTCTATGCCGTTACCAGACGACATTGTTGAATGGGCAAAAGAAAATATTCCAAACATAAACGTTCCGAGAGTGTTTTTTATGCCGACAGTAAAATATCTTAAAGACAGATATAATATAGAGTTTAAGGATAAACCAGAATGGGATTTTTAGGAGAATATTTAAGGTGGTAAAATGACAGATAAACAACTTGAAGATAAAATAAGAAAAGTATCGAATAAAATCAGTAATTATACAAATACAAACATAGAATATTGCTGCACCTTTGAGTGTGGATGTCCATTTCTGGATGGTAATATATCGTGTACTGTATGTAAAGTAATCGGCGCGGCAATAAGAGCAAACGTAATAACAGTAGGAGAATAAAATGGGATACAGACATTATTTTTATTTGGTTAAAAAATCGGATATAGAAAAATGTAATAATATAAGTCTTAACGAATTACAACGACAGTACGGCGATGCTGACAGCGGTTATATAGATTTCGATGAAATTTTTCCTCGAACTGAAGTATTTGAATTTGGAAAATTATATTATGAAGATACCGCCGAAAGAATATACAACACCGGCAAACCATTATTTGGCGACAAAGATTGCCAGGAATGTTTTGAAGATTATTGCCCTTTCGTTGTCGGTAAAGAAGGTTTGCTAGAAGCAATCAAGATATATAAGGAAAAGGTCATAAATGCTTATCAATCGCTTTTAGGGGACGGACAAGAAGTCCAGTACCCATTAGGTATAACTATGACAGAAGATATATCCGAATATGATAAAATAAAGAATTTTGTAAAAAGTAGACTTCTTTGGATACAAAAGTACCATTTTGAAGATATAGACGAAACAAACAAATATGCAGTATCCGCAAGTTATACATACGAACACGCAATCTTTAATTTAATTCATTTGCTGAAAGTTATTGATTGGGATAACGAAACTATTTTATTTTATGGATGGTAAACACAAATGAAAACAATTTATGTAATAAATTACGATACAGAATTTTTTATCACCGAAATCCCCATATTGACGGAATCTGACCAGGCGTACATCTTTGATTACGAACGTCTCACCGCCGACCAGCGACGCGCTCTCGATTGGGAATACACCTTGAATAAAAGCGAAGAAAATACCACCAACTGGACGACCGACAAGACGCGCTTTGAAACCCTGAAACAAGATTATATCAAAAACAAGTTAGCACAACTTAACGCCGGCGCCATTTGTGCCACCAGCCGCTTGGAACGCGCTGTTCTCAGTGCGCACCAACTGGGGTTCATGTTCTGAAAAAATTTTTTCAAAATATGTTGACAAAAGCTAATCCATGTGCTATACTAACAGTATAACACACAAGGAGCGTAACAACTATGGAATTATTATTAACCAGTTTAGATCTCACAATCAGTGAGGATTACGACGACAAATTTGACGCCCTCACTGCTCTCGAGGACTTCTCAGATGACCTGAAAATCCATTATTACGGAATTATCCCGACGGACGACGCACTCGGTTATAAACTTGTCGAAGAAGATTGTTATTGGATGAATAGAACATTTATCGGATATTTCAAAACGAAATCCGAAGCGAAAAAGTACTTGTCCGATTGTGTGAAAAAATAAAACAACAAGCCGAGCGGTGGCGGATAATCCACCGCAAACAACCTTACAAATAACACTTTATAATAAAAGGAAATATAAACTATGAAAAACACTTACTCAATTGAAGCAATTAAAAAATTTATTGACGATGTAATAACAGAGCATAATATTGACCGTAACGAACTCTATAATCAAGGAGCTGTGTATTATTGCAACGGCAACGATGGCACTTGGTTTGATTATACGGCAAACGGTCGCACCTGTGAATTCTATGTTTATTGGAAAAATCGCGACGGTGCAATAAAAACTACTGTAAATGAAGAAATTATTCATTGTTACATTTATCCTCAAGATGATCCGTATGGCGGAAAATATATCGAAGAAGAAGACGACAGCCCGTTTGATCTTAGACAACTTTGCAAAGAACTCGAAAAAGCGTTCGATGATAAAGGTATCTGGAATAGGGCAATAAAAGACTGGGTACTGTAAGATAAAACAGCAAAAGATAATATTAAAATTTACATTTTGTAAAATTTGTAAAGTATATTTAATCAAAGGAGTAGGAACTATGAAAACATTATTGGATATGTTAGACCTTACAGTTAGTGAAAACTACGATAATAAAATCGACGCGGTTAACGACCTTAAAGACATAATCGAGGAACTTAAATCACATACACCAGAAGAAGTTAAACATAGTTTACAAAGTTGGTCTAAAAATAAATTACAAAATTTACAACAAGACCTTATCGATGACGGGCGTTGTCCTGATTGTGGCGAAGAACTCGAAAATGAGGTTGAAACCGACATAGGGTACCTGGATGGCAGACCTGCTTATCAAGTAAGCGAAGTTGTTGGAAGGTACTGCCCCGAATGCGGTTGGGAGGAATAAGCATGGCACAATCGACCATCACTACCGAGGTGAGTAAAATCATCTTGCCAATCTATAACATGTCCACCAAAGAGATTCTCTTATCTCTTTTCCTGGAACTTACACAAGCTGTGGATTTTTTAATCCCCAATAAAACATATTATTTCTCGTATTACACCACCACGGTTGACGACGAGGTTACACACCATTTGCGCCTGGGAAAACCGGACGCTGCTGACACCGCTCGAATCAAACAAACTATCGTGGACCCAAACCAGGCCCAGGAAATAGATTGTTTCTTCCCGCGTGTGTTTGAATTGGTGATGGACCGAACCCTCGGTTATAAAACTCTCACCGATATCAATAAAAACCTGTTCCGAGCATTCCTCGCGAAAATGGCAGATGGTATCGAGAATAACAAATTACTATTGAACGATTTTATAATACTTACAGAAAAGCGCCAAAATACTCAGCTGCCGCTCGCAGTCTTGATTTATTGGTTCCCGAAACAAGAGGAGGTATAATATGGCAAACAATAGAATCTACTTAAGATGCAAACAATGCGGAGACGCTCTTTATTTGGGCAAACACGACGGCGATGGCCTGTGGGTTTATCAAGAATACGGTATTCCCCTCTCGCAAGCCCTCAACGACTTCTTTTTCGCTCATCACAGGTGCACCAAACCCCTCCCGGAAGGCGAGTACGACCTCGGTCTTGGTACGCCGTTCTCGAAAATCACGCGATTTGATACTAACTTCGAAATCGCATACGAGTGCGACGACGATGAGACTATTAACGAAGAAGAGTTATTAAGAGGTTCAAATGATTAATCGTGAATTAGACAGCGCACTCAGGCAAGCCGTTGCCTCCGAATTCGCAAAAATGGACTATCCTTGTTACCACTCGTCCAACAATGTGTGGGGGATGGAGGTTATAGTCTCGCATTTCGAGAACGAGACTTACAAAGAGCTGCGCGGTAAAATAGAAACTTATACAGTGTCGTTATTCGTCGACGACAACACCGATCTACAAGCGCTCGCTAAAGAGTTTGTTACTCAAGCAGAAAAGATAGAGCAAAAGGCTTACAACGAAGCGCTCGGCAAATGGTCAGAAACTTACCCCATAGACATCTTGCGCGAAACGATGGAATGCCACGAACTCTGTGGTTGGAGTCTATTGGCGCACGACGGTGAGGGGGTTATTTATCACGGCAGAGCAACCGCAGTGCATTATGCACTATATCTTCCCAACCTACGAAAAATACACGAAGAATATACGAAAAGAGAGATAAATCATGAAAATTAAAGAAAGCAAAAAGATGTCCCACAAGGACGTGGAGAGGTTTTTTGATACTCTCCAACTCATAGGGAAAGGTTTCACCGGCACCAAACAGCAAAGTGAAACAGCCCTTTCTGTATTTTACTCACTAATCATGAGCCGCCGCCAAGTGGTGTCTACTATCTGTGATATCCTCACCCCCATCGACCGTAAACCGATGGGATCAAGGTTGATTCTTAAAGGACTTGTCCAAGATAAAGTGGATGCTGAACTTGCAGAACGGTTGGCTACTTTTGCTTGTAAAATACTGTACCTCGATAAACTCACAGAACTCGATAATGAGCGTGAAAATTATCATTCCACTCGAGCATACAATTTCCGTGTGTGCTGTTCCAAAACAGCGAAGTATGAATTCTGTTATGAGGTTGTCTATAGGCAACTGGCTAAAATTGCCAAGTCTCTTTCCCTAACGAATGAGTACTTCACTTTCTTATCCGCATGTGAAGCTGAAGTCTTAGAATCCTTGGGAACAGAAGGGGCGCCACTGTTTGGCGATCAAACAATCTAACAGGAGAGATAACGATGCCAAACTGGTGCGAAGGCGTACTTAAAGTACGTGGTCAAATCGAAAATATTAAAAGATTCCTTCTCGAAGGGATTGAATATGGTGATTATCAATATACCACCAACAGGAACGAACAGGGTATACTTGTCCTTGAGGAAACAGCGATTCCGCGCGAGGGAGTAATCCAAGAAATCGATGAGAACGGTGTGTATATCACAAACACGGACGAATTATATATTAAAGATACTCGCAGGATGTTTGTTGCCAGCGACGATATCGGCAGCAACGTAATTCGACGGGACAATACTGCTCTAATCTTCATCGATGTTAAACAAGCGTGGGGCTTTATAGCTGACGACCTCGCACGGATTTCGCAGAAGTACGGCGTTGACTTTCGTATTTTTGCCACTGAGTCGGGTATGGAATTTTGTCAAGAAATCGAAGTCCTTCAAGGGAAAATCACGATAGATAGAATAATTCCATATAACGACTTCAACTGGGAAGCCCCTGACCCAAGAATCGGCGGTTAATAGGAGAATTGAATTATGATATTTGGAATAACGGCTACTTCGAACTTTGATTATGGATGCACACAGGGGGAAGAAGACCAGCAAGTGCTTCTGCGACATTACCCCCTTTTAGAAGACCGACTAATAGATGGTTGTATGAGGGCGAAAAGATACAATACCTTGTATCAACTGATTGAAGTCGACACGTTTGAAGAAATTATGGATTTTGTTAAGAAATATAATCGAATAGTGATTGAAAAACTCGAAGACGACAAAGGGGAAACCAGATATGTCATCGAAATCTATGATTATTGGAGAGAGTAACGGGGTGGGAATTATGGACAATACTTCATATCACAACTTAATTCACCAATTACAGGCGGCATTTAACGCCGCCGAGCGAGCCCAAATTCTATTTGAGTATTTGGGTGCCGACGATTTTGTAGACAATCTTTTTGATTTCATCGCCGCACTGCCCCCGTCAAGTCGTCCCAACATCACAAGACAAGATATTCTCGACAAGACGCGTTTCTTTTGCGATTATTGGGTAAACGACATTCTCGAGAATGCCGAAGATTATCTCGCGGAGGAAGGGGACTGTCGAAAGTGGACATTATTGGCGGCGCGTTACACCGTCCAAGGCTCTCTGCTGGGTTCAGCACCGTTCTTGCTCGTCACGGGTAGGATACCCCCATATGAACTCGAAGCGGTTGAGTGGGACGGAAAGATATAAAAGGACTAAAAGGAGAATTGAATTATGAGTAAATTTGAGTTTGGAGATATCATTAGAGGTGCTGTTATAGCACTAGGTAGCGACGAGCCAAACGAGGTTCCTTGTGTTGGAATTGTTATACCGTACGATCACGTAGGCGCCACTGACCGACAGGGCACCGTTATCATTTCTGGCTCGTATAGAGGATATACGTTTCCGAGCGTTGACGAAGATAATTTTGAACTTGTCCCCGAAGAAGAACTGGGGCATGTTAACTTGCTGTAAAAGGAAATAACGATTATGAAAATTGGAACAGTTTGGGATGCAAAAGTCACCCACTTGAACTATATCTTGAGAGGTAAGATGGTGGCCAATGATTCAATGTTGAGTCAGGAAGCCAATGCAACCACATTGGCTTTCACAATCAATGACGCGGTGTTGACTTTGGGCAAGGAAGATTATATGCCCAAAGTGGGAGATGTGATAACTGTCGAGCTTACCACCAAAGTAATTATGGGCGGCGTTTTTGAGGTTGGCTCAATAAATATGAGATTGGCGGACGCAGTAATCACCAACATCGACAAGTGCAACAACCTGTGTGTGACGGTAAATTTATCGGCGGAACAATTGACAAAACATCTGACGGACCATATGTATAACACGCTTGGAATTAAGAAACATGTGTCATAAAAGGTTGACAAACGACAACGGCTGATGTATAATAAGAAGAAAAAGGAGCAAAGAAGATGGCTGACGAAATCAAAGAGGTTGAATGGGGTGACACGATTACAATTCGGTTATCAGAAATCCCCATCGATGACCCGCAGGTTGTACGTCTAATAATTTCGGCAGAAGATTTGTATAAAGAGGTGGGGAAAAATGGCTGACTACGAACCCCGTGAGCTGAGAAAGTGTTGGTTGTGCGAAAGAGAGATTGGTCCCCAAACCGATATGCGTCTTTGGCAGAACTATATCTGCTCTCGCTGTGCAAAGGTTCTACGCGGCGTAATCAAGAATCCTCCGAAAAGTGCGAGGGCGACTAGCGTACTCTCGAACGACAAGGCAAGCGATTTCGTCAGAACTCATTTCTGCAACTTCTGCCTTATCAACCCAGACCATCGTTGTAAGGTTGAGCAGGAACTCGATTGCATACGACATAAGATTGATTACGCCTTCGTTGAGATGTTGCGTGAGCAGGGCGTTGACGTCGAAATCGAGCAAATCTTTGAACAACGTATTATGGCAGGGAAGAAAGAATGGGAGTGCGAAGGCTGTCATCGGACGATTCCGGTCGACGAGATGTTTGCAAAGGTTTCGGTTCAGACTGGGGAAAAATACCCCCAAGAACATCGTATGTGTGCATTGTGTATGAAGAAGTATAACCGTCGTTTCCAGAAAAAATTAGAAGACAAACAGGCTAAAATTGAAGCCACAAAAGAGTAAAAATAATGTGTTCCACGTTTATAAACCTTACGGTTTATAAACCATACATGATGTTCGATTAAGGTGTGGTCAGAAGTGGTCAAGGGGTTGTCTACGGCGTCATGGACCTCTGTGTAAAAAGAGCCAAATTTCCCCCTAACCGCCCATAACCCGCTCTAAACCCCCATAAACCCCCATAAATCACTCTAAATCACCGCCAAAGGAGGCAACAAATGACAACTAACTCATCATCGTACGAACTCGAACACGAACTCCGATATCATCTTCCGAAGTCGGTCTTTGTCAACCTTCTAACGAGTCCCTACAAACCGTTCACGATTGCTGACCGTGTCATCATCCGTCAGCTTTGGACGTACAACGATGGCATCAGCCGTAGTCGTATTCGCGAACTCGTCGACAGCAGCGGCACCAGCACATACACGGCGTGCACGAAGTACAAACTTGATAAAGACAACCAAATCGAGTTTGAGCGGCCCATTCTACCGGCCGAATTCAGCAGCGTCCGTAGTCTTTATCCGAACAAGGAACTCGACGAAAAAGTCCGCTTCTACATCTTGACGAAAGAAAACCCGAACATCTACTTCGTCGTCGACCTTCGAGCGACATCAGATGAAGCCGTTGTCGAAATCGAATGTGGGAGGGACACACTCGTGGAAATACCGAAGTGGATCGCTCAAAACGCGCTGAAAAAGTGAGCATATTATATATAGTATATATACATGCGTACGCGCGCGAAAGAGGCTGAGATGCCTCTTTTTTTTTATTAAAATAGGGACGGCTGACCACTTTTGACCACCGTGTCGAAATCGAGGCGGTTAAACTGGTCGAATTCGACGGGATTAAAGGGGTGGAAAAGGTGTAAAAACCACCTCAATATCGTCTGGAAAAGTGTAAAACCTGCACCAATTTGGCTCATTTTTTGTGCATTATTTGCACATAGGCGGCGGACGTTGACACACATAGACGCCCGATTTTGCTCCCTTTTGGTGTTATCCAATACCCAATTTTATTCCTTTTTGGGAAAAAACGCACGATGTCAGCAGCCGATTTCGCCGACAAAACGCAAGTTTGCACACAAAAATCAAAGTTTGCACACAAGAGTGAAAGTTTTGCACAAGCAAAAACGGGTACTAACTTTGCATAGAAACCGCAGGATTCCGTTCGTTTTTGACGTAAATCAGGGACATTTATGGGGACATTTACAGGGACACCCGCCGCCCAAATCGTTGAAAAAACTACATACTTTTAGTAACGAAAAGTTATCAACAAATGTGGATAACTATGTGGAAAATGTGGACAACTCACCACAAAATCGATGGTAATTTTTTGTTATTTTAATAGGAATATTTTGTCCTACTTCAGGCGGCGGACGGTGTCATTTTTGTCTAAAGTTATGTACCGTTTATGGTACATTACGTCATCATCGATCGTCATCAGCCGTCGACATCGTGTGACAATTTTCTTCACAAATATCCCAAAATACCCTGTTTTTTTATAAAAATGCAGCTCCGCCAGGACGGTTTTGGTAGCGATATGTTCAGTTTTCTAAACCAGTGCTAACGGGTAAAAAACGGGCGCAGCCGCATAAAAAATGTCCGCCGCCGATGGTAAATTTTTGTACTGCTGAATAGGAAAATTTTGCACTATTTTTTTCTTGAAAAATTTTTTATTTTTTTTTCTAAAAATATGTTGACAAACTGTCGAACCTATGTTATACTTATAGTATAAAAAGATTAGGAGATAGTGATATGAACAGAGTCATTAAAGCAACCAAATTAACCAAGTCGGAAGTCGAAGCCATCAACGCCAGGATCTTCTTCAACAACCTGAAGACAGACACCTTGTGCTGGTCATGCATGAACGCTCGCGACAATAAAGAACATTCCTGCTCGAAGTTCAAGACTGGTGTCCCGGTGGAAGGGAGCAAGTATGAGACGCATCAAGGGGCGTTGGGCGAGGAGTACAACATTCGTGAGTGCCCGTGCTTCAAATTCGAGTACGATCGTCCCCAGGCGCTCAAGTCCGTCGTCGGCATCATCGCTCATTGGTGTGATGTGACCACCAGGACGGTGTGGAGGAATCCGAAGGGATGGGTGGCGATGTACAACAAGATCTGCCCTGAATGCCAAATTATGCTGGCGGACGAAGAAGACGACGAATGGGACGATGAGGAGTAAGAAAGATATCCAGGCATAGCAGCCTGGGTATTTTTTTGTGTGTGGGCGGACGCGTGATGGGGGAAAATGGTCTGAGATACCCTTTTTTGGTTTTTCTTGAGCTTAGTTAAGCTCTGTAGTAAAAGAAAATAGTTTAGTCGACAGATTTATCGACCGAGGTATTTTCGTTTATTGTAACGCTTGCTATAATTCAATAAAAACCAAACCCTTTTTGTCGCCCTGTGTTGACATACCCGCCGCCGTGTGGTATAATAGAAGTATAAAAAAGAATAACGGAGGTTTAGCTTATGGTTAAACAAAAAGAGACGTATACAGTTGACGATTTGGTCGCTTTTCCGAATAACCCTTTGGACGAACAAGAGACCTCGATCGTTTTTGAACGCAACAGCGACAAGATGACCATCTGGACCAGCGACAACACAATAGTCACCAAACTCAAAGGGCTGATGATCAAAAATCCCGATGCTTATAAATTGATCTCCATATCCACTTGCGACGGCCAACCGGTGGCGTACGAAATTGAAGCACCCAAAAAGTTTTTATCATTCAGAAGTACAAACGCCCCTCGTACAATCACTGAAGAACAACGCGCCGCAAGTTCTGAACGTATGAAACGTTGGAATGAGCGTCGTAGCCAGGCGGCGGCCAAGTAAAAAAGCCCCCGCACAACAATAACTCTCGCCCAAACACGTTAGAATGCCCTTTTTTGGTTTGTACGCCCGTCTACATGTGGATGTGCCAGACAAAAGGGGCTCGGTCGATAGATTTATCAACCCGACCATAAAAATTTATTTCTACACGTCTGCACACGAGAGGAAAACCAAAACACCCCACAGGAGGGATAATCTAATGATTGAGACGACCGTATTCGGAAAAATCATCACCAACATCACCATCGGTGAAAGACAATTGGCTCGCGGTAATAAAGTAAAGACGGCGACCTATACTGTCTGTACTGGTAAAGATTTCGGCAAATGGTGCAGCATCGAAGTTGTTGTCATGGGTAGGCAAGCGACTTACGCCGAACACAACCTTCAAAGAGGCGGGTATGTTTACCTCGTCCTGAATGGTGCTGGAACCGGTGAACCTAATAAGTTTTCGTTCACCGTGGTTAAACAACGTAGTGGACCGGTAGACGAAACCAACAACGACGACTCTGTTGAAGAGGCGGCGGACGAGGTTACACCCGAATCCTCAGAGGACTACGAAGAACTGCCGTTTTAAGGCGGCGGGCAATTACGCATCATTACAAGGCGACGGATGGTATATGTCCGCCGCCGACTTACACAAGAAGAAAACATTGTGCACTATTGACAACAAAAACCCCAGTAATCCCCTTATTATACATTCCCTAGAGGGAATGTATAATATCGCGCGCGCACGTGATTATATCTCATATATCAGTATATCATATATCAGTATATCATATATCATAAAACAAATATTTCATATTTCATATGTCATATCAACTCTTTAGAGTTGATATGACCATATAACATATATGTACTACAACTGTAGTACTGTACTACATGTAATACTGTAATACAATATGTCATATGTCATATGTAATACATGTAATACAAGGAACCCCTATAGGGGTTCCTGAATAGAAGAAACACGGTATGTGGCGACACATATTAAAATAAACTAAAAAAGGACTTACAAAGATGCAAACATTAATTGAACAGCTATCACAACAGCTACAACAATTCGAACAACAAGTACAGCAACAAATACAACAAATGCGTACAACTATTAACGTTTTGTTATCAAACTCTAATACCACCACTACGGCTACTGCACCAGCAACTGTCACAGAATCTCCACACTCATATAATAACGACTGGCTTAAACAAATGTTTCAGCCATTATATGACATCAAATTAAAACCGTTAGATTTAATATTAACCTCAGCACGAGAACAATATTACTCAGATCTACAAAATGAGATTCCGATATTAAAAGGATATTATACAAAAGATTCACAAGGGAAAACCACAACATACTTATCATTTGTGTTAGATGGTGGTTTATCATTCACTCAACCAAATACACCAGAACGACAAATCCAATTACAAGGATGGAGAAAGTATTTTGATTTCACTATTCCCGCCGACGATATAACTCCGTTTCAAATGAAGAAAAAACCAAATTTGAAAATACCCTCCATCTCTCCTGTAGATAGTGTAAAAAAACGCGCTAAACGACCGGCTACGTTTGCAATACTTGACCCAGTAAGCTATGAAGATATTTGCTATTTGGCTGGCCATCTGCCTTCTAGTAAACCTCAATATAGAGAACTCGATATTCAGTCATTAATAGAGTATTATGGATTATCACCGACCGAGAACGACATGTTCACAAGAAACCCTGGTAAATTCAATAGAGGAGATTATTAATATGCAAACTACAAAAGTTATCACCAACGCAGCAGTAGCTCGTAAACTTATACAATTAGGATTCCCACTAGTAGATATTAAACCAGCAAAAGACAATCCCCTCAAGACCTCCTTTGTATTTGAGTATACTCCTCTCTTTCATCAGGCTTGGCTACGAGTAGCTAAATTATTAAATGTAGAGATCCCCGAAGCTGCCCAGGAAATAGAAAGGGACTAACGTCCCCTTCAACCCCTACGCGGCTTCGCCAGTGTTTCAAACGCTTACACCTTCGGTGTTGCGCGTTACTGAAATTTCGCACCCATTTGATCTGTTATCACTCCGGAAAGAAATATATAAAAAAATAAATATTTTGTCATTCTCTGTTGACTTTTCATTCTCCCTGTGTTATAATATAAATATAAAGAGAAACAAGGAGGTACCCAATGAGGTTCCAGATGGACACAAAAAAAGCCACGCGCTCAATCCCCATCCCCCCAGGCGACGCTTTTATCTTCGATACGTTCCCCGATGGCATCGAAGACTATCAGCCTACGTCCGATGACGACGTCGTCCTCCTCTCGGGTGATTACGCTGACTTCCTCGCGTCCATTCCTCCCGATCTCTTCACATAACACGATCCTCGGGGTTAAGCCGCTTAAGGGTGTTGACGGCCGTAAAGAAGGAACGTCGCTGCTTCCCGAGATCATATACATCGCGCATCTTTTTCTTATCACCTCCTGTTGCGCCTTGTTTCTTTTACATATATATATGTTACCTCCTATTTTTATTTTTCAGAACACAGTTGCTAGACACCCCGACTGTGTTCTTTTTTTTTGCTCTCCTTACTGTCAAAAGGACACTGATAAAAATTATTTTCAATAACAACAACATTCTGAGCGATGAAAAATTCCCGGTCGATATATTTGTCGACCGAAGCCGTTTTGTTTGACAGACAACTGTGGCTAATTACAGGGAAAGGAAAAAACGGGTGCTGACGACGGATGACAACAAAGAAAAAATAAAAATAGGTCGCTGACCTGGTTTGGTGGGACGATCTATTGGTTTTTGGGGCGGGGATAAGTATCGCGTGTATAATATCCCCTGGTGTGATTTCGGCATAGTATGCCCAGGCATTGACCAATCCTGTTTTAATGTAGAGTTGAAAAACGACGACGACAAACGATGATTACGGATGCCGCCGAGGGACGATGGTTTATTTAATGGTGACTACCAACAAAACCCAAATTGTTACTATTTACAATTACACAACCAGGCGGTGAGCATAAAAGTAAAGGTAAAACCGATAATACTGCCTATTATTTCTATTGCCATTGGAGCCTCCTTTTATTTATGAAGTTTAAACCAGATTGCTACTACAATCATTAGTGCTGCACCGACCATTAATAATCCGTATAATGTGTCCATTCGCATCACCTCCTTTATCTATAGTTCTTCAAAACAGCATCAGCCGTAATCGCCAACGCACGTTCAGTTGCTTTGTCCAACTCAGCTTTCTTCTGTTGAAGTTGGTTAATGAGCTTCGGTAAAGCTTTGGCTGTATCACCCCATAAGCGAGAGATATCTTGCCCTATTTGGTTAATTTCTTTGACAATCTCTTGACTCTGTCCGTCGACAAAGTGCCATTTGGTTATTGACACCCCGGTGATGTTCGTCTGCCACGTAATCTCCCAATGATGGTCTGCCATTGTGGAGCGCACAGCCGTCGGCGCTGATAGTCCCACGGATGAGCTTGGGATGTAAAGCACATGATTTGCGAAGCCATAGTGGTCTTCGGCGCGAACAACGAAAGCTTGTTTCTCATTGAAATCAACTTTTATTTTCTTTTTCACATCGCCTGGAATTTCAAGAATATTGAAATCATTGTTCGTTGTGATTCCTGACATAAACCAGCCACAGTTGGTGCGGCAGATGACTCCATCCTTGTCGAAGAAGACGATATCAGCAAGTTCATAACTTTTACCGTTGACATCGATTGAAAAAGGGTTGTAGAATGTTGCAGTTCTGTAAAGTTTCATTTTTATATCTCCTTTAAAATTGTCTTTTGATGGTTATGCGGTGTGCGTCGAGCACTTGTTCAATAATGCTTGCCAATTTATCACTGCTATAACCGTGTTCTTCAAGATACTCATCGTGAATATCCAGTATAGCGTTGATTTCGTCGTCGCTCAATTTGTCAATGGTTGCGCCGTTGAAATACTCATCGAGGACAGTTTTTATATCCTCGAGCTTATAATAAAGCTCAACCATAGTGTGAGTCGAGAACTCTTCGGGTGTGGGGACATATTCTTGTGCGAATTGTTTTGCTGACATTTCTTTTCCATTGATAATCATATTTTTATCTCCTTTTATTTTTATTTATTCGTTGGTGGCAACAACGTAGAACGCTGGACGACGTCCAAGTTCGGCTGTGTTACAGTTGTAGTAGGTGAATTCGTTGACCAAGGTGTCAAAGTTTTTATCGGTCGATTCTGTTGAAACCGTCGAGTTTGAGAACCAAGGGCTATTTGGATTCACTTTACACGGCAGAACCATAATCAGCCTGCCGAGATTGTAAAGCTTACGAGCTTCGGATTTGTTGATACGAGTATAATTGAGAGTTGTGTTGTTGAGCATTTGTTTGTTCCTCCTTTTAATAAAGTTTTTTGACTTGCAGAATGTCGCCATCGATGTCGCCTTCTTCGTTCACGGGGACTTTCATAAGATATACCGAATATTCGTTGAAACGAATGAATTCTATCTTTCGTGCCCAATCCAAAGCTTCCTCTTTGGTGTTGAAGAGAATCGATTGCGCAAAGTAGACATCTAATGAAAGTTTGTCAGAGAATTCGACAAAGTATTTGTAATTTTGTAGAGCACGATAAACGGTAATATCATACCAATGGAGAAGGTCGATATCGGCGACTTTGTTTGAAAAGTCGTTGTAACAGTCTTCGTAGTTGTTGGTCGAAAGCAGACGATAAGTGCCTGCTTCGAGTTCTTTTTCATACGGAAGAAGAGCTTCATGAAGCTCTTCCACATATGGATAAAATGGAGAGGTTTCGTCGTCGATTTGGGTTCCGAGCTCATTGTTGATATAATCGATAAATTTTTGTTTGTCCATAAGGGCCTCCTATATTATAATATTTTTTCGAGTTTGTTGATGAGAGCATCGTAAAATGCGATACTCTCATCCGTTTGTTCGATAGATTGTTCAAGCTTGTCGTCATAGCACTCGTGAGTTTCATACTCGATTTCAAGTTTAAACAACTTGATTGACAATTCATGTCGAGCGTACTTCACGCACAGTAGAGCATGATACTTTTCATTTTCGGTAAGTTTTTCCATTGGTTAAGCCTCCTGTGTTAATTCGGTTTACGCCAAATGATTTCATCGGTGTCAACGTCGTCACACGGACTGTAGACGACCTCTATACATTTATCGGGAAGCACTTGTGACATTGTTTTCGCCGTTGAGATGGCGTCTTGTTCTGTTGAAAACGTTTCTTTAGGAGTTAAATCATCCCAACTGTCGCCTACGTTAATAACATAATTGTTGGCGGGTTCGGTTTCCTCTTCCTCGTTGTCTTCCTCGTCTTCGTCGTCGTCATCGTCGGCGTCTTCGTCGTCTTCATCTTCGTCTTCTTCATCCTCAATTCCTAACCACTCATAAACGGTGTCGGCATCGAACCATAACAAGTCATTCAAGTCTGTTTCATCGATTCCGTCGGGATATAAGTCTTCCAAAATCGCTTCAAGCTGGTCAAAGCCCTCTGACCCTTGCTCTTCCCAAATGCGTTGAGCAGTGGTTTCTGCACCACTCCAAAATTTAAAATCTGCCAAACTTTGTTCTGTATAAATTTTCATTTTTTATCTCCTTCGAAGTGGCTTATTCAGCCACTTCTTCATTATTTTCTTCTTCCTCGTCCCATTTGTCGAGGAGTGCTCGAATGTCGCTATCGCCAAAATCTTCGCCATAATTTATTGCGTGTTCGGCAAGAGCCTTTGTGTCAATCCAACCTGCGTACACGGGGTCGTCGGTTGATTCAAGGTTTGCATAAACATTAAACCTGAAATAACTGTCCACGGGGCAAAATTCTCCGTAATATGCTGCCCGTGCGATTTCCCAAGGTGTTCTTCCGTACGAAATCTCGTCAAAGTCGTCCATTGAGTAAATGGCGTCATCGCCATCTAAATACGAACAACAACTGACGAGTTCGTCGAGATCAAGGTTGTTGAGAATGTCTTTAATTTGTTCAATTTTGTCATTATATTCTGTCATTTTTTATGACCTCCTTTTATTTTTTCCAAATAATGGTGTTATATGTACACCCTTCACTGTCGGTATATACCGAGTAGCCCACTCGTTCAATATCATCAATCTGTCCTTGAATTAACTCGATTACTCGTTTTTCTCCAAGTGTATCTACATACGATGCAAGATACGAATGATAACTATTGAGCTCGCTATGAAGAATAGCAGCCGCATCGTCTGAGTAACCGCTATATCCGTAACACAACAGAGAGTTAATCATATCGATGCATGCTAATTCTTCTTCACGCAGACGATATTTCTTGGGGGGATTACGGTATTTCCCGTCGATCCAACCGTAGCCAATGGCTGCGATTTCATTTTTAAGTTGCGACCTTGCGGCCTCTAATTGTTTGTCATTCATTGTGACACCTCCTATTAATCACGATATAAGTCTGGAGCTCGGAAGCAATTGTGCTCTTTGGTCCAGTTGCAAGTAATGCACGAATCTTCGTCGCGCATACATTCGTCACAAAGCATAATCAGCTTACCACAGTGTTGGCATCGAGCGACGTAGCCTTGCTTGTCGACATCCCAATTGGGATAAACATTTTCTTGATCGCAGAAGGGGCAAACCTCGACTGCTTCTGTTTGAATTGTTGTGTTCATATATACCTCCTATTAATCATGATAGCAATATTTGGGAGTGATGTGCCAGTCGTTGTAACGATCGTCGGCGTAAATTGAACAGTTCGCGGAATATGAGCTTTTTGCAAACTCTATAGCCTCGTCATAATTGTCTGCTACAACCCCAACCAGCAGTAAAGGATTGTCATTGCATTTTACATAAAAAACATAGTCTTTCCACATATACTACCTCCTATTAATCGTACAAAAGTACGTAAATTTTACCAAAACGGTTGATATACTCGTTATCGAGTGGGTTGTAATCTTCGCGGGGGAGATCCCAGTTGAGTTCGTTATGCAAGTAGTCGATCATTTGCTCTTTTGTGCCCGCGAACTCACCGCCAGGCTCGCCAACTATATCAAAGACTTCGATTACGTTCTTTGCTTGTTGGAGAAGAGTGACAATTTTGTCGTACTTCGCAAAGCTCAACGGAAGAGGCTCCATATCAGGGATATAAGAGAAGTATCTTCCGTCGGAATCGTAGACTTTGATTCTGTCGGGTTCCTCACGGAGAGTTTCGTCATAGGGCTCGATGTAGAATACGCCAACTTTTTCGTTGTTGATAGTAATTAAATTAGAATTTTGCATTTAGATACCTCCTATTATTTTCTAAATCTGTATATAGGTTCGATTACCACATCCCCTATATAAGTACCAGGCTTCAAATCGCCACAATTCGTACATTTGTCAACGCAAATTCTACGATCTGTAGCTTCGTCGCAAATTTCCCAATACGCCGGCCGTACCAAGTCGAATGCGAAATTGTGGTGACAATGGTCGCAATAGTGAATATCGCGTGAGCCATAACTTCCGTCGCATTCAGACGCCCAACGCTCGATCATATCGAGCGTCATATCTGCGTCGTAGCCGATGCGTTCCATTTCTTTTTTATACGTTTTGTAGTTTGTGAGTTCCATAAAACCACCTCCTAAACTTTCTTACATTGCTCTGCAATTTTACGAGAATGTTCATTGACAGCCTCCCTCAACATATCCCAGTACATATCCCAGAACGTGTTATTGCCGAGTATAAGGTCTTCCCATTCATCCACAATCTTTTCAACTTCCTTATCTGAATAAGGATTTTTCATGTCGTTATTTGTGTAATTGTCAAAGAAAAAGTCATAATCATCTTTGTTGCAGATGGCCAATCCATCAGCTGTTCTAAGTGCCATAGTAATACCTCCTTTTAATGGCCTAAAATAAGTTGTGCAATATTATATCACAGGCGCCTGAGGTTGTCAAGCGCCTGTTAGTAACAGCATTAAAGATTTGCGAATTTCTTGTCGAGTGCAACTTTGTTGAGCTCTGCAAGATGTTCGAGCAATTCTGGTGACACCGTTAGTTCATCATCGTGAATATTGATTTTATTGAGCTCTTTGTGCTCAGCATCGGTCAGTTCTTTCCCGTAGGAATCTCTGATGATGTCGATGAGTTCGCCATAAACGTCAGCCGAGTGTGAATACCCGTAGCCATGTGTTGCTTTGCCGTAATAAACAATGACATCGTTTATATTCTCGAGCACGTTCATTTCTTTAATACTGCCACGGCGTGGGTGATCGATATCGGTAACGATGAAGTACGGCTGAATGAAAGCGCGTTCACCTTTTTTGCTGTCGATTGTAATGAAGAAGTAATCGGGTTTGCCATTTTTGTAAATTGAATTAAATTTCATAGTTTGTTATCTCCTTTTTATTTATTATTTTTAATTGTGTAATTGAATCCTTCTACGCAGAATCCGGTTAAATCGGAAAGAGCGTCGGCGATTTCATCATCCAACTCATCGCCATCTTCGTAATCCTCGATGTTGATATCACAACTTTGAGGTAAGGTTCTTGCTAATTTTTTGTCGCCGTCTGTGTCCCATACTATTTCGCTGCATTTGACACAAATGGTTCGTCCTAATCTTTTTATCATGTAGACGCCTCCTTATTGAATTTCGTAGAACTTCGGCATTCCACCAAGTTCATAGTTGTAGATTATATCATCTGTAACATTGTCAAAATCGACGTCAACGTAATCGTCCGCATCAAGAACAATTTGCTCATCATGGTAAGCGTCGCTTACTTTTTGAATTGCATCACACACGTCTGTGGCGTGGACTTCGACGGTTCTTTTTAAGGTCTCAGTGACCGAAATGTAAAACGTTTTCATAAAATTTCCTTTTTCGGCTTTCTAAACAGGAAAGTGTCCCAAGGTAGTTATGATTATAAGATACCGTTATCCTCTAAAGTACTGGTGATGTCATCATAAGTTTCTGCAATTTCGCAGTCTTCTGGAATTACATACACGAGTTCGCCGGTGTACAATCTCTTGATTTCCAACGGTGCATTTGGAAGTTTGACCAGAATGGCGCCGGCTTCATCGCCGTATTCACAAGATTCAAACAATACATACGTATCTTTACCTACGTTGGTACGGTCGATTTCATACCAGGTGAAATAACGTCCTTCAATCTCATAATCAAGATTGGGGTTTTCAGTGATTTCACCATTATCTGAAATTACGACGGATTTAAAACCTTCATACTCTTTAAGGAAGTACTCGGCTAATTTATCGTAATCTTCATCTTTAGAAATTGATACTGAGATGTCGGCTATATCCCCGTTTGGGTAATACGGGAAGTTAATGTAGTCAAGATCGGTTCTCATGCTATCTGAAGTCCATACTTTCAGTGCGGCGTTGACGGCGTAATCCAAATCGTCAATAGCTTGAATTACGTCTTCACGAGGTTCGTGTCCGTAGCCTTCCGACCAACCAATACACACAGCAAGGTGGTCGTCCAAGGTAAAAGTACAACAACCCTCTTGCCGGTCAATTAACCAATCGACACTTTCTTTAAGCCACTGGCTCAGTTGTTTCGTTTGCATTTGTTTGTTCATATATACCTCCTTTATTCTTCGACTGGTTCGCACCAGTCTGGTTAACAAATACCGTTTTCTCTAAACTCTTTTAAGAGTCCGTATCGTTTGCCGAGTCTCTCAAAATGTGCTGCCCAGGCGGCAAGTTCCGCCCAGGAGTAATTTTGATTATTCAATTCGCGTTGCCATTCGATGGCTTGTTCTCTTGCTTCTGTTTTGTGTTGTTGATAAATGTGAACCATTTGTGTTTTCTCCTTTTTGCTTCACTTATTCGAGCACTTCAAGTTCGCGCCAATACACGGTATAGTGCTCTTGTTTATACCATCCATCTTCATAAAACGAAAATGATTCGCCTTCTGGCCCGCCAAACTCATCACAAACGAATACATCGCCGTACTCATCTTCTTTGAAATTTCCGTCGCTATCAAAGTATTCTGGATAGTCGTTCATTTTTGTCTCTTTGACGCAAATGTCATACAATGCTTTTGCGGCTTCTTGGCGTTCAAACGCCTTGATTGTTTGATCACTGTTACCACTACGATCTGCGTAGTCAATGACCACTAAGTAAATACATTTTTTTGCCATAATTTTGATTCTCCTATTTATTTATTTTGCCCGTAACGTCGATAGCACATCGTGATTAATTTAGAACTTGTATTCTTTGATGGCGTCTTTCCAACAACTGCTGTCGCAACCGTAACAGGATTTCATTGAATATGTTTTCGCCCCGTCGGGTTCTGCGCTTGCAATATACTTAATAGGGATTTCGACATCTTTTTCAAGTTCGATTCCCCAACATCCTCCGCCGCCATCCCAAAAGTCGTAAAGTGTACAATCAACGTTTTTGCCGACGATGATTGAACCGCAATCTTCACGGTTTTCGGAATCCCATTTATATCCTTCTTGATCTCTCTTGTGCATAACTTCATACAGTTCAATTAACTTGCCAAGAGACATTTTTACGGGAAATACAAGTGCTGGCATTGGGGTTGAACAATTGAGCACCTCGTCGTACACAGTTTCTAAGAAACCATGACGTTCAAGGCTGTCCTCGAACGTATTGAACGCATATTGCAATTGTTCTTTGGAATAGCCTTGCGTTTTGGCCAACCACACCAACGAGGCGCGATCGTCGATCTCGTCTCCCTCACGACCATTATAATGTGGATATACCGCGTTTAACGTATAGTCGTAGTTTGCATCGCCTGTGTCGATACGAATGTCGACGTTGACCTCTTGTTTTAGATACTCATCAATTGGATATTTAAAATACCACATTGACTCGAGTTCTTCACGGATTTTGTCGTCATCCCACGACTGGCGCGTGAGAGTTTTCTTGAACTCTGTAATGAGTTCTGCTTCATACTCCCAAGCGGCGTCTTCCCACCAATCGTAGCATTTATCTTCTAACTCTTCCATAGGATAGTTTGAATCTAAAATGTAGCCGATGGTTTTGTCGTCGATGATATCGTCATAACCACGATACGGCTCGTCGTAGTAGCATTGGCACTTTTCATCCCAAGCCCAGGAACTGTACTTCTCATCGAGAAATGCTTTAAGTTTTTGTTGCAAAATCGTTTGTTTCATATTGAAACCTCCTTAATTTTCTGCCCATATAAGAGCATATTGATTTTTTGTTTTGATGAAGGCAATGCCTTCGGTGCAACTGAACATCTCTTGGAGACGTTCTGGTGACAACCCCCGTAGCAGGTCAACATCTTCTGCCGAATACGCATCACTTGCCGTATAATCATCAATTAGGTCATACACCGTATCTCCGATTACGTAGGGGAGGTCAAGCTCGTCGAGCACTTGTTCGAGTGTCTCCGCTGTTTCGAGTGGCTCGACTACAAAAGCCTCAATCCACTCTTGGGGAGTAACGCCGTCAACCCCAGCATTATTTCTTACGGTTTCTCCATCACAATATGTGACGTTTTTGTTGTTGATGTTTATATCGATATTATAATCTCTGTCAATATAACACTCAACATTGAAATCTTCTTTCACAATGTTAATCATTTTCATCTTGATTCTCCTCTTCGGGGATACAATATCCGTATCCCCAGTCATCGATTTCGCTTTCTGTCATTTGGATTTCTCCAATGAGAGTTTGATACAATTCTTCCGCACCATCGGTATTCGCTTCCACGTAGCGCAACAAACGTTTAATGAGTGAGTTCTTTGTAAAAGAATATTTCTCTTCAATTAACGCTTGAAGCGCATCGTCTGCGGTACTGAATGAATATATTCCTTGACTCCAAGTCCCCTCAGCCCGATTGTAACCGAGGCCGACAAAGTAATCTTCGCCCCAAAACATATCACGTTTTATGATAGCGTGTTCGCGATTGCCGTCGGGGATGATTGTAACAATTTGATAACCTTGTGCTGTTTTTTCAGTAAACATATATATCCTCCTTTAATTGTTGTAGGCGTATTCATTGTCTTTCCATTCTTCAAAGCACGCCGGAGAGCTGCCTTCAAAACAGTCATCACAATGATCGATAATCCAGTCTTGCAGATAACGCAGATAGCGTTCGTGCATACTGTCGCTGTCTTCATCAAGAATAACAGCGCTGTCGAGATGAACGTTGATATCTCCGTCCATCTTTTGCTCCAATGTGTCAATCACTTGACCATCGTTGATTGTGTCATCGACATCGATGACGGCTAAAACATTTCTGTACATATTCTGTACCTCCTTTAATAATTCACGACGAGTACGCCGTCGTTCTTTTTGTCGTAATCATCATCTGAACAATCAATCCATACTTGGATATCGTCTTCAGAAAGATTCTCGATTTTCTCCCTATCAGGATAATCCCTTTCGAGAAAATGTTCCTTGACATATTTAAGAACTCTCTCTGTTGGGGCAACCGTGCTTTTTGAAGTGACCACGCCGCTCATATGGAGGCTCTTGATATACCAACGGAAGAGATAGCCTTCCGTTTGGATGTTTGCCCATGTCGCGATGGACTTTTTGATTTTCGCAACGGGACGATTGTCGCCGAGCACGCCACCGCTATAATAGCCGTGTTTTGCTCCTGCGGCGATGCACGCCGTAAAACAACGACAAGTTTCTTCGAAGCAAGAAGTATCGCCATCTTCGTCTTCGGGAGTTGTGACGTCTTCTGCGATGAATTCATAATCTGATTCATCAGCTCCGTCGGGAACTCCGTTGGTGAGCCAGAGGTCCATAACCTCTTCATCGTTAAGGCTGCGGACAACAACGTCCATAGCCTTAAGAAGTTCTACTCTTTTTGCAACATTTTCGGGTTGCATTTCGAGCTGTTTTTGGGAAAGTTTTTCCATTGTTTTTGCCTCCTCATTCTTCATCATCCACAGGAGCAAATCCCATTTCGATGATGTCGTCCTCGGTGATACCGAAGTTTTCGCCGACCGTGATCAAACGTTCGAATACTTCTTTTGCAGAAGATTCTTCGCAAAGGTCTTCAACCAATGCGGTAAGCAATAATGCTTGTTTTTGTTCAATTGTCATTTTTGTACCCTCCTTTAAATCCAGTAAGAAGCTTGTTCAATAATGGTATCTCTATCAAGCTTTAAAACTTCGGAAATTGACATCTCCTTTTCAGCGATAAAATCGTTGATTGCGTGTGCGACTGCGTCAATGTCATAATCCATATCGGATTGGCTCATAAAGACCTTTTCTACTTTAGTGCAAAGGGCTTCATACTCTTCGTCTGTATAGTCAAAGTCAAAGATATCAGCACAGGCCGAAGCCACATCAACATTGACGATGCTAATATTGTTTTTGTTAAGAATGTTCATAATGTCTGTATATTTCATGTTGGCCTCCTTTAACCAATGAATTCGAAATAAATTCTTTCGTCGTCTTCCCCTACCATTTTATAGGAGCGGACATCGTCCTCGTCGTTGTCGTCGACGAATTTGATATTGATGTAAGTATCTTTTTGATAATCGTCAAAAATGAACTTGTCAACACTGATGCCATCTTTTGTTTCCTCATAGTCAAGTTCGTCAAGAACGAGATCGGGTTGTTCATCAAAACTGTATTTCATATAGCCCTCCTTTATTTGATAATTCCGTAGATATCATCTACGTAGTAGCAACCTACAAACGGATTGTAGATTGCGGTACAGCGAACGCCTTTGTATTCGACGATAACATCATTACATCCGTTTTCGCTGATGATGGTGACTTCGGCGAATTGACCGCCGAGAGAGTGAATACGTGCTTGAATTTTTCTCATGTTGATACCTCCTTAAATTTCGAAATTGTTTATAAACGCATTAGTTGCGTCTTGTTTAGCTATTATTTGTTCTATTTTGATCTTAAGCGAAGACCAATTTTGGAGAAGAGCATACAGGGCATCTGTCTGGCGCTCTTCCAAGACCATTGCAGGCCCAAACCCGTAAACGAGCCCAACATGGGCTTCTTGGGTTTTGTTCCACCCTGCGCAAAAATAGTAAGGTTCTTTTTTGACGACAAGTACATACGTCGGTGTTTCCGTCCCTGTTCTTGGGCAGTGATGAGTCCCTCCAAACTCGAGTCGAACATCGCCCGCAAGACGCGGGACGACGTTTTCGACGATGTAACGTTCAATTGCGAGAGCGTTTTGTTTGATTTGTTCCTTTTGTGCGTTTGTAAATGTGATGTTTTCCATTTTTATGCCTCCTTTTAGTTCAACACAATCGTGTCGCTGGGTTCGTCTTCGCCCACTTTATAGATGAAGACTCTTGCTTCACCGTCTGACGTAACATCGAGACGGACTTCTGCTTGTCCACCTTCGGTATTAAGGATGATTGACATCCCTTTGAAATCGCCGTCTGTGAACGCCGTTGCCATTGCGAGACCTGCTGCGGTCTCTTGTAAAAGTTGATTTTTCATTTTGCTACCTCCATTGATAATATTTTGTTGAGTCTCAATTATATCATTAAGTCTTAGTATCTTGCGATTTAAATCGGTTACCTCGTCGCCGAGTTTTAGTTTTGCTTCTACTAGCCTATTAATTTCAGCTTTGTACTCAGTTACATCACCGTAGCCGTTTTCGACGAGTTTTTCTGCTATTTGCAAACGCTGTTCCCCATATAGATGTTGACCTTTTGGGTCCCTATTATAGGCAACTATCGTTTGTGGTATTTCTAACATCATTGCTTCAATTTGTTCTTGTTTGGTTTTCATTTTATTACCTCCTAAATTTTGGTATATTCTTGTGCAAGCTCGTTGCACAATTGTTTAAAAGCCGTTTTGGCTTCAAGGCGAGTGTCATATACTGTAGTTGACACCCTTGGTGCTTTATCACACCAACCGCCTTTCTCGCGGTTGATGGTAATGATAATGTTGTCCTCAAGGACAACTGTTTGATATAATAGGCAATCATTGCCATATTTTAAATATCTGGCGATCATACATACCTCCTTTATACCACTTCTGGCATTTTAATAAATTTGTTACCAATAGAATATTGTGTAGATACTGAAGTTAAGATATCTTCGTGACATTGGATATTGTTGCTTCGCAACCATCTTACAACGGTAGGAATCGCTTCTGGATCATTGCCCAGATATCTATTCCCAAAACCATGGATTTGCCTGATCCGTAATCCAGCCACCTTGCCATCGACGACTCCAATTTCTACTTCAATTGTGTAGAAAGGTTTATCGGGCTCCGACTTTTTACGCAAGAACATAATTGTCGTAGCACCGCTCTCGTGGTTATAGACGTAGCCACCCACACAATGGTGTAGCGTCAAACCTTCTTGTTGGATTTCGTCGCCATCAACCGGCAGTCGAATGAGATAATTCTCGTCTTCATAATTCAGTTGTTGACGAAATTCCAGTTTGGGTTTATTGTCTTTTCGCCTACGCTCCTCTTGTTTGCGGGTTTCCTCCGCATACATTGCTTGTCGTTGTCTGAACTGTTCATTCGACATTGCTGTATACACATCATGAAGTCTTTGTAATTCAGAGATTGATATGTTTGGCAATGTGGGACGTGGCCAGTTTAACGACCGCCATGCACATATTGTATCTATTAACAACTCGATATTATGTGACACTTGGGTGCTTTTGACGATTTTTCGAAAAATTTGCGTCGCCCAGGGAATCAGTTCTGGATCCCATAAATAGTTTGTGGTCAGCGATTCGAGCGCGTCCACATTATCGATATATATATCACTGGTGTGATTATCCAATGAGGACGCATTTTCTCCAGCGAGTTTTCGAAAAATGGCAACACGTTTTCGTGTCGCATATGCGTCATTGAAGTTTTGTTCAGAGATCAAGCGAGTGATTTGATATTTGTTCAAACCTAGCCACTTGTCAACAGTAGTGGCCTTTTTGTTTAAATTGGGCCCAAAAAGTGCATCTTGAGTATATCCTCTAGTTAAGTTAAGCAGCTGGATTCCTTTGTACGATTTTGCCAACTGTTCGTACATCGGATTTCTAATCATTGCCATTAATATCTGCAACTGGATAAATTTATTATTTGGATCAGGATTTGTACAACGATACCGATCGTCCCAGCTTACCGGTTCGAGGGTAGGTTTAACAAACAAATCAGCATACTTGTTCAACATCCCGTTTTGTAAATCTTCGGGATTGTAGATTGAAACATCTTGAATATTTGAGCAAGCATAACTTACATCAAACTTCGGCGATTTGGCTGCTGCGAAAGTTTTACCATCGTAATAAAATCGCGTTATTAAGCCAAACCGCGGCTTCGCCTCCACAATAGAGATACCAGGGAAATTCCTCACAATACCAACACTCATAATGTTGTCGGGAAACGTTGTCGGTGCCGCCGCAAGCAAACTATTGCCTTTGGCAATTAATGCTGCTTTTGCGGTTTTTGATGTTGCAATCGTGAGCTGCCTTTGATACGTCAAATATTTCGTGACATACTCAACTTTTGTCCATGAGAACGTCTCGGACGTAATTTTGTCCGTAATTTTGTCCTCTGGGAAAAGTTCATTATAAATTTGAACTTTGCGATGAGTCCCAGTGTCCCTCAAGATGTTTTTCACTATCACTATTGGTGCAACCGCACCATCGCTCCAAAACAGTCGGCGAGGATATTGTGACAAATCAACAAAATACCTCTCTGTATTACCAGACCAATTTTTGTTATATTCACACGTACGAATCTCACCAGGTTTAGCGCGATTCATTGGAATATTCACATATGCCAATTCCATCACGTTTTGTCTGCGATGGTATTTAATATATGTGATTCGAGGCGATGCCCCCGTGGAATATGATAAATAATTATAGGAGAAGTTCTCCCATTTTAAAAATGTATCTCTTTCGTCATGGGTTAACCTCTTACCAGTAGACAAATCGTGATAAATTTGTCCCTCGGTTTTAGTGTACCACTGTAACACGATGTGGGGTGCATATTTGGGATCGGGATTGGGTTCTTTTGTAACAATATTTTCGATAATTTTCGTCATGTCTCTCATTTTTTCTTTCTCCTTTTATTTTTATCTTTTAAAACAACCAAATATTGCGGTGTTTATTGATATGTTTGCGGCAGCTCTCGTCGCCGGTGAATAGACATTCCTCTTCGTTAAGATAATACCATTTCCCAGTACCCTCTTCGTTTTCGAAGTCGGGGTTGATATTTCCTTCTTTGTACATTGTCACCGTCGTACGGACGGGTTCAAACGTTTGAGGATTTAACATCCAATACCGTTTGGTATATGATTTAATTTCTTGTCCGGGAACAAGCGTTTGCAATAAGGCAAATTTTTCTACCTTGTTGCCTTGATATAATTTTACGAGGTCTTCTTCCTCGTAAACCGCCACTGCCTTGGTGGGCAACTCTTCGATTTCGATTTCATAATCGTTGCGGCGCATTGACCAACCTTTCCGCAAAGCCAGCCACTTTGCTTCTTCCATTGCTGCAGTAGTGTTTCTACGCGGCAATGAGTGGAATTCTTCCACCACATTTTGAAACACCGTTTCAGTGACAACGTTTTCATCCCACTCGGCTTGATCCATCGGCTGGGCCGGTGCAACTGGAACTTGTTTTTCTACATTGTAGAATGTTGCCTTGACGGTTGCGATAATATAATTTTTCATAATGATTCTCCTTTCTATGCCATTAGTCTTCGATTAGCAAGATTTTTATTTTACGAAGATGATGCCATTATGAACACCATGAGCGCCACCCTCCTAAGAGGGCAACGGACTTGCACCGTTCACACTTTCGTGCGGGCCTTGCGGTGATTAACTCTCGTAAGATTCGAGAGCGTCCTCCAAATAATCAGTTTTTGCTCTTTCGAGCAAGAGTGATTTAGTCAGGGCATTCTTTTTGCCCTTTGTTGCTTTGAGTTCGTCTTCGGTGAGAGACGCGACAACTGTCGCTTGCGGCGTGAGGAGCACACCTTTCTTGTAATCAATGTACGTTTCGGTGTCGATTTCGCTCTCGGCAGAAGTTACAATCTCATCAACGTTGTAGCCTTTAGTGAGAAGCATGAAACAAGAGGTCATCATGCTTTTTGCCTTATCGCTGTCGCCGGCGCAAACATCGATGCAAATCTGCGCGAAGTGCACAGCAGCTTGCTTGTCGGCCTCACCGTTGTAGCAGAATTTTTCTTTGCTGCCATCGGGAAATTCAATTTCTTCGATGCCGAGGTTGATGTTTGCGTCCGCTTTCATCGCGTCGAGTGCATTGATGATGGTTTTGGTTGCTTCAGTTTTGTTGATTTTAATTGACATATATATGTCCTCCTTTAATAATAGTTTTTTAATTAAATGTTGACAACCCTTTCACAGGCTGTTTTGATACCGATAGGCATTGACCTATCATAGAACCGATCAGTATGATCAGCCATTCGGGTGATTAAAGTGTAAATTTGATCGAGTTTGTTACAAAATGGACTGCAATAAACTTCAGTCCAGTTATAGGTTCCTCCTGAGAGTTTGCTTCCCGCCGGCAGCCCACTCGGGGTTTTCTTGGCTATGATGCAAAGATACATATAGCCTTCCGGCGAAAATTGTGCTAAGGAGATTTTTACCTTTTGTCGCTTAAAAGTCAATAAGACTTGCGAGTTTTCAACACCGCTTAATGGATGTTGTTTGACGACGACTTTGATGTTGTCGTCTTTGTGTTGGTTTATATATTCGGTCAATTCGTGTATAAGCATTTGGCTCACCTCTGTTATTTTGCTTGCGAGCAGGTTCCCCACTCGCACGAGTGGTCGGTGCAATCCTTACAAGGATCGTCGTCGAGAGTTGATACATTTTCTTCGAGGTATTCCTCGAGTGTTATTTGTTGGTATGGCATAACAACCTCCTTATAAAAAAGTTTTTGTTTTTATATTTAACACTTCTTCCAAAGTGTATATATATCGCTCGTGTGTAAAAACTACCACATTAAAGAGCTTCGCCACCGCATAGGCGCGGCGGCGATTTGTGTAGTCTTTTTGCTTATTATTGATAAAAAGAGTATAAATTATCATAATCTACTCCTTAGTCGATCGTATCGATCGTTACTTGGGTATTTACATTGATACCCAATTGATGTATGAGCGACATCGCCAGGTCGTCGCCGAGCTCAAAAACGTCGATTTCCCTCGGTGTTGCCATCGTCATCGTCGCGACGATGACGCCGTTGTTGTTATAGAAAACAAAACTATAATGTTTTAAATTTTTCATTTTATTAGTCCTCCTCTTACTCTTCTGTGAAGCGTTCAAACGTTCTCACAATATAATAATCAGTAACCCTATGAATCAGGTTGCTAGCCGCTCCCAGGTTATCCAAGAGTAATTGAACCTCTGCTGCATCTAACAGCAATTGGTCGTAACGAGAGAGTTGTCTCTCTTTTGATACTTGATCAAGCTCTTTAATTAAAGATTGAAAATTTTTCATAACGTTTTCTCCTTTGCTTGCCAAGCTACCCGACTGGCATTATTTTTGTTTTGCGGGTGACGCCGTTATGTAGCATCTTCTCTATCTGCATTACTCGCGGGCTTTGGACCGCCGTCGGCTGCATTAAGAGAACAGTTTAATGTCATGTTCGAGACACCAATAAAGTTACATTCTGTTTCACCAAGTATCACCTTGATAAACAGGTCGACACGTTTCTGTTGCCAAGCAGTGTATGCTCCGAGTCTTAGTCAGATTGCACCGGCGACTTCTGACCGTCAGAACAGAACTTCGATGTCCTTGCGCGAAGCGAGATAATCGCATTCGTGAACGAACTTCTGAAGCTCCGTTACTGGCGCCTGAAGCACTACGGAGGAATACTTCGACGTAGTCCATTGCCCCATGTGTGTAGACACAAGTGACGAAACCACGTCTGCGTATTCACCCGTAGCGTTTTCACGGATATAGTCGGCAGCCAGGATCGGGTGTTCAAACACCGTGTGTCCTTCGTCGCCGTCTTTTCCGTGCTTCAGGATGTCGTGAAGCAGTAGAGCGGAGATAATATAATCCTGCTCTTTGTCAGTGAAATTGCTAATCACAAATAAGTGATTTGCAAATTTCACCGCCGCCTTGACGTGACGGACTAAACCGCCTTCGCCAAGCGCATACGCAGGATGATATTTCCCTGAACTGCTTGCTGCGACATGCCAGAAGAACTCCGGTGCACCATTAAGTAGACGAGCCGTGGTCGCACGGATTTCGTCGTCCTTGATGGTGCTGAGTTCTTCTGCAAACATTTTTTACCTCCTTTTAAAAATATTTGTTTTGGTTGTGCTGATGGTTTCGGCTCATGCCGTCATCAGGCCACGGACTTTTACCGTGACGACCATCCGACGATGTGATTAGAAAACCACATCGTCTTTGTCAAAGACATATTCGTCTTTGACGACGAATGTGTCTTTTGTTATATCTCTAACGACGCTATGTTCGTTAGAGATTGTGTTTGACGACCAAGGAAGGTCGTCTTCTGTGGGACGAGACCCACTTTGATGCGTGGGTCTTTCAAAGACCCACTTTGGGATAATGGCACTTATTTTTTGATAAGCGTCATTATCTATAAACCAAGTAGAGGATTTCTTAATTTCCTCTACTTCTTTAAGGCTGTTGGCAACAATTTCTTTATAATCGGTGCCAGTAAAATAATCGTAATGTTGAATTACGAGGATGTATATTTTATTATACATTGTAATTTCTCCTTGTTTTATTGTGCTTTTAGCCAGCCAACTGTTATTCACTCACGAAGAATAACCATCGAGTATTTCTACCACCCCATCTCTTGCGAGATGGACGCACCGAGCCTAAGGCCTATTTAACGTCGCTCGGTCGACGGAGTAGTTTAACGTCTTGCTCAGGACGTGTGATTTTTTACTCTGCCAAAGTGCAAACCGTAATTTGCACTTTAGTGTGCTTGTTTGCACGCAGAAACACGCAGAGCTGTTCTGCGTCCTTGCGTTTGCAGAACACTTGAGGGTATACCTCAAATGTTCTTCCGAACTTTAAATATGAAATTGTATATAACTTCATATGCTGATACCTCCTTTGATTAGTGTGTATAAAGCCGAATTTACACTTTTTACAATGTAAAATTCAACCTTTTACACACTTATGGACAAAAATATTCATAAACCCATTTTCCCGCCCCTCCCCCATTCCCCCATAAAAAAAGGCGCCGACATCCGTAGTCAGCGCTCATCTCACCTCACACACATAAAAAAAAAAGAGGAGCCAGGCACTCCTCTTCTTAATCAAAACCAGAAAAAGTCATTCAAGACATCGAACATCGACGGCATCGAACTCTTCCCATTATAACTTATATGGAAAGAGCCGTAGTCCTTGACGAACTCTTTCAGCAACTTCTGTGCTTCGGCCTCAGCCTCTCGCGCCTTTTTAAAGGCGTCGACGACAGCCTTCGACCTCGTCTCGCGTTCGTTTTTAAGAGCCAGCTGTTTCTCTTCTTCGGCTTTCTTTTTTGCGACAATAGCCTCTTCGGCTTTTTCGCACTCTTCTTTTGTTTCATAGACCTTGTCGGTCATCTCACTGTAATATTTCATATTGTACTCCTTTTGAGCGTTCCTTATCTTCGCTCTAATTTATATTTCCCATCGTTCTCTGCTGACGGGATTATTCACCCAAACCTGCCTGGTCGGTATCGGATTTTTCTTTTTCAGCCTGCATCATATGTCTAAACTCAGCATCCGTGCGTGAGGCATACTCCCTCACTTTCTGACGTCGACAGCGCTCGTAGACATCAGCGACATCCTTCGCCTGTTGTTTGGTATAAAACCAACCTTTTATACATCCTGTAGTCGTCCAAGTTATCGGTCTGAGGACGTATTCGGGGTAAACGCCGTTGTGGTCGTCGAAGTCCCAAACCAACGGGATATATCTAACTAACGGACTATCCGCGTCTTTTACTTTTTTATACTTCCCCGAGAATGGAAACTCGAGGACGCCATAATGTGCCCAACAGGCCACGAGGTAAATCTTTGGCAGCTTGGCGAGCTTGTCTTTAGTTTTTTGATTGTAGGGTAAATGTTTTCTTACTATGCACATGTGGTTGCTCCTTGGGGTTGGTTGTTTAACTTATTATTTGATCTATGTAAGAATCTTCGGTTATTGGTTCCGGCGGAAGATTTTTGGGTTTCTTCTTTTTGTGGATAATTGCGCGGGGCAATTGTCGAGTCGTCGGAGGTTGAGGATTCGGGGTCTGGGATTTTGGTGGTTTTTGTGGTTGTGGGGTTGCTGTTGTTGTTGTAGGATTAGATTTTCGTGTCATGTAGCCTCGTCTTGAATGGTTGTGTATTGAATTGAAAGGGGTTGCTATATTTAATTAGGATTATTACATCACTATACTCCTTTATATCTTATATATTAATATTATACACTATTTGATTATAAAAGTCAACCGTAGATGACATAATTCTTTAAGATTCTGTGAGTATGTGTGATAGTTTTCTTTGGGAAAAATATTTTTTATTTTTTTTGTATTTTCTGTCATTGGTAGTTGACAAATGGTATTTTTTTGTGTATAATAGGGGTGGGTGGCGGGAGAATGAGATCACTATTTTTTATTATATTATATTTTAATATATATTTAACATATTATATGTTATAA
>ENA-ORPD01000022-ORPD01000022.1-human-gut-metagenome-genome-assembly--contig:-NODE-22-length-139447-cov-17.251284_pt1 | contig 139447 bp, 116 predicted proteins | sample MGYA00242143_ERZ509076 | MGnify/ENA primary metagenome ERZ509076 (study PRJEB26280, sample SAMEA2338706) | human gut metagenome | biome: human gut; feature: human-associated habitat; material... | reverse complement strand
GAGGGAGAGGGGGAGGGAGATGAGGGGGAGGGGCGGAAATGGGGGTGGTGGGCGAGGAGCTCGCGGCGGAGGAGGGAGCGGTCGAGGTGGAGGTAGATTTCGGTGGTGGCGATGGATTCGTGGCCGAGCAGTTCCTGGATGGCGCGGAGGTTGGCGCCCCCTTCCAGCAGGTGGGTGGCGAAACTGTGGCGCAACGTGTGCGGCGAGACGTGGTGCGTGATGCCGGCGTCTTTGGCCAGGTCGCGGATGATGTAGAACACCATGACCCGGGACATGGCGCCGCCCCGCCGGTTCAGAAAGAGGATGTCGGAGGCGTCAGGCTTGACCGGGCCGTGTATGCGCTGCTCCAGGTAGCTTTCTATCAGCGAGACAGACACGGGCGAGAGCGGCACAAGGCGTTGCTTGCTTCCTTTGCCCTCGACAATGACGCATTGGTCGGGAAGCGAAAGGCGCGACAGCCGCAGCCCGGTCAGCTCGGATACGCGCAGGCCGCTGCCGTACAGCACCTCGATGATGGTGCGGTTGCGCAGGGCCTCGTCCTTGGACGTGTCGATGGCTGCTATCATGGCGTCTATCTCGTCGAGGCTGAGCACGTCGGGGAGCTTGCGGCCGAGTTTTGGCATTTCCAGCACTTCGGAGGGGTCGGCCTGGATGATGCCACGTATGCGGCAATACCTGAAGAATCCGCGGATGCCTGAAATGAAGCGGGACAGCGAGGATGGAGCCAGGCCCATATCGACTAATCCGGCAATAAGCTGATGCAGATGCTGCTGAGTGATGTCGCCGAGTTCAAGTCCCTGCGCCCGGGCGAATGAGAGGAGATGGTCGATGTCGATGCCGTAGGCTGCGGCGGTGTTGGCCGACAGACCGCGCTCCAAAACGAGCGAACGGAGATATGCCTGTTTCGGATCGATCATGCTGTGGTTTTAAGGTTTATGGTTAAGGATTAGAGGATGGTGCGGCTGATTGAAAACTAACCGATTGAGACGGGGTAGTTTATCTTCTGCATCCCGTCGCGGTTTATGACCAGGACGTTGCGGGGGCCGGTGAACATGACGCCTTGCGGCAGGGCTTCGAACAGCCGGTCGGCCCATCCTTCGGGGGCGTCGCGCAGGGCCACGCCGTGACCGGACAAGGCCAGAGCCTGTTTCAGCGTGTCAAGAGGGATGAAGTCGCCGAGCGAGCATATCAGGTCGCAGTCAATGGCCCGTTTGGGTGTACGGACTATTCTGGTGCGCGTGCCGAGCGCCCGGACAGCAGCGTGATAGGCGGGGTGGGCGCCGTTCTGCAGGAATATGGACTCCGGATCGAGCATGGCGGCGAGACGCAGCAGCATCCGCGCCTCGCGCCGCAGCCGGCCGATATGCGGACCCGACAGGGCGTTGTCGATATCGGCATAACCGTAATATGCCACCTGGCCGGGGCGTATGGCCCGCGTCACAAGCTGATAGCCAAAGGGAGAATGCACGCCATACCCGTGAGTATGGCGCCATCGCTGGAATCCGGTGGATGCTCCCTTATTTTGTGACATCCTCGGCGTCTTTAGTCTGTTTGCGTTTATGAGTCATATACCATGCCCGGGCTCCTAGCGCCAGGAGGCAGAGTACGTATATCAGCACTACGCTCGTGACGGACAGCGTGTTGGTCACCTTCAGAGACTTGGGGTCGAACTTGAACACGATATCGTGCTGGCCGGCGGGGATGCGCAGCGCGCGAAGCACGTAGTCCACGCGGCCAATCTCGGCGGGTTTGCCGTCGATGGTGGCCTCCCAGCCCCACGGGAAGTAAATCTCGCTGAACACGGCCACGCCGCCTGTGCCGGTCGTGGCCTTGTAGGTCAGGCGGTCGGGAGCGTACGAGGTCTCGTAGATGGTATCGCCGGGATTGACGGCCAGTGCTTTGCCCAGTGTCTTCTCGAACTTCCTGTCGGCCACTGCTGCGACCTTGGTGGGCAGCGAGTCGAGCGCCGACATTTCCTGATCGGGAGTGTCCACATACGTCACGTTCTCCACGAACCAGGCGTTGCCGTTGGCCTCGGGATTGAGCTGATATTCGTTGCCCGACATGATGTACTTGGCGTTGAGCATGTTGAGTACTTCGGGATTGTTCTTGGTTATCTGACGGTCAATCAGGTCGTTGTAACGGGTCAGCTTCGCGGCGTGGTAGCCGCCGATGGTCTTGTGGAAATAGCTGGAGCGCGCCGAGCTGAAGCCGGCCACGTCGAGCACGCGGTAGTTGGTGGTGTCCTTCAGAATCTGACGGTCGGCGTCTGTCATCCGGAACACTGCGGTGTTGTCCTGCGGGTCGGTGAAGTTGTCGGAGTTGACGTAACGCAGATTGACCGAGAACAGGTCGATCAGCGTGAGCGCCGCGATGGAACATGTCAATGTGGTGCCGTTCAGTACCTTGCCTTTGAGGTAAAGGAACATGATGGCGCTGCCTGTGACGATGAAGATGAGCGAGCGCCAGCAGTCGCCCTGCACCAAAGACAGGCGCGTCTGACGTATGGCGTCTATCACGTTATAGTACGCGGGATTGGCGAACGCGCCGGCTTCCTGAAGCTGTGCTATCTCGGTCTGACTGAACGGCTCGCCGAATATCGAGGGGGAAATAGCGCCTATGAGGCACACTAAGGCACCGAGGCCCAGGACGGAACAGCTTACCCACGGATTGTCGCGGAACGCCTTCGGGTCGTCTATCATCTTCTTGACGCACAGCACCGCTAAGAACGGCACGGTGAATTCCACGATTACAAGGATGCTGGACACGGCCCGGAACTTGTTGTAGCCGGGGAAGCTGTCGATCATGAAATTGGTGAATGCCGGGAAGTTATGTCCCCATGAGAGGAGGATGGCGAAGATGGAGACTGCGAACAGGGCCCACTTCATCGGGCCTTCCACCATGAACAGCGCGATGATGGCCAGCAGCAGTACGAATGCTCCCACATACACGGGGCCGTTGGTCATGGGCTGGTCGCCGAAATACTGCGGGAACTGGTCGAGGAACTGGAATTCCTCGGGCGAGATGTTAAGCTCGTTGGCCTTTTTGGTCTGTGCTAGTGACTTAAGCTGTGTCTCGCCGGCCACGGGCTGGATGGTGGCTCCACCCTTGACGTTGGGGATAAGGAGCGACCATGTCTCGTCGATGCCGTAGCTCCATGCCGTGATTGCGTCGCGGTCCATGCCTGACGAGGCCTGCGGCTGGCCGGGCTGTGTCAGCTCGGTGGCGCGGCCGCGCACCGTCTGCTTGGAATATTCGTAGGTATTGTACAGGTTTGCCGAATTGGCCGCCAATGCCAGCGAGCCTGCGCCTACAACGCAGGCGGAGGCTATAAGCCAGGATTTGACCGTCTTCTGCTTGATGGCCGTGCAGAGCCATGCTATCATCATGGCCACGATGACGAACATGAAGTAATAGGACATCTGCGGGTGGTTGCTCTGCAGCTGCAACGCCCCGAACAGGGCGGCCAGCGCGGTGCCCGGCAGGTATTTGCCCCTGTAGCACAGTGCGATGCCGCCGATGCACGGCGGTATGTAGGCCAACGTCAGGTATTTCCATATATGGCCCGCGCCTATGAGGATGATGAAATACGTTGAGAACCCCCAGGCGATGGCGCCGAACAGGGCGTTGCTCCAGCGCACCTTGAAGCACAGCAGCATGATGAAGAAACCTAACATCATGCCGAACAGCAGGTTGGCCGGTACGGGAAGCCACAGCATATAGGCTTTTCCTATGAATTCAATAGTCCGGCTGGCGGGATATGAGGGCGCTATCTGGAAGTTGGGCATACCGCCGAACAGCGAATTGGTCCAGCGGGTCTCGTTTCCGGTCTCGGCCGCGTAGGCCTGGCCTTCCTGGCCGTTGGCGATGCCCTGCATCACGTCGTGCTGCTGCAGTACCTTGCCCTCGAACGCATCGGGGCTGAAGAACAGCAACGACACCACGAGGAGTACAAGTACGGAGAGAAGGGGGTATAGGTATTTCTTTTTCATTCTTCGTCTACGTCGATACGGATCTGACGGTTAAGGCTTTGTTCCAGGCTGATGAGCGTTTCGGTCTCGGTGACGCCGGGGATGTGTTGAATCTGGTCGTTTAGCAGCTGCATCAGGTGCTGGTTGTCGTAGGCATACACCTTGATCAGCATTGAGTATGGGCCGGTGGTGAAGTGGCATTCCACCACCTCGGGAATCTCCTCGAGCTGGTGTGCGGCCTCGCGGTAGAGCGAGCCTTTCTCCAGCTTGACGCCCACGTAGGTGCAGGTGTTGTAGCCCAGCTTGTGGGGGTTGACGATGTAGCCGGAACCTACAATCACATTCATGTCCATGAGGCGCTGCATACGCTGGTGGATGGCGGCGCGCGACACTCCGCACTGCTCGGCAATGTCCTTGGAGGCCATGCGGGCGTTGCTCATCACGATGTTCAGTATCTTTTTGTCAAGCTTGTCTAATCTTTCCATGTGAAACCCTGAGTCTTAATTTGAGTCTTAATCTATGTATTAACCTAATTTAAATGTTATATGGAAAATGTCAACATTGCGAGCAAAAATGTTGCATATTGGCATATTTCGTGACAAAATTACAATTATTTTTTCAAATTGCCAACAAAAATTAAGAAAATAGGGTGGGAAATAAGTGGAATGTGATCAAAACGCCATCAGGCGATGCGCGATTTCGCGAATCTGGCGGTGATGCCGGCGGTCAGGGCGCCGATCAGCATGACGGGCACGAGGGTGGCGAGCAGGTCGAGAGGCTTTACCAGCACGGGATACGCCGACATTATGGTTGACGTGCCGTCGCCGATCTTGATGAGGCCGAAGTGCTGCTGCAACAGGCACAGAACCAGGCCGAGCGCGATGCCGGCAAGTCCGCCCGTGGCCGAGACCATGAAGCTTTCCCATGCGAACACGCTTCCGATGCGGCGGCGCGACATTCCCATGGCCGACAGCGTGGCCAGCGAGTCTTCCTTCTCCAGCACCAGCATCGACAGGGTGGAGATGATGTTGAAGCTGGCTATGAGCAATATCAGGCCGAGCAGCAGGAATGACACCCACTTCTCGATCTCGATCATGCGGAAGTTCATTTCCTGCTGACGCAGGCGGTCCTTGACCGTAAACTTCGGTCCAAGCTCCGTGGCGAGCCGTTGCGCCACGTCGGCAGGGTCGGCGCCGGGCGTCACGGCCACGTGCAGCGACGAGGCCTCGGTGTCGTATTGGAACAGGCGCCGTGCCGTGGGCAGGTCGACCATGATGCGGTTCTCGTCATAATCGTTCTGCATGGCGCGGAACATGCCGGACACATAGAGCGAGTCGGTGATGAAGCTGGTCAGCGGATTGGCCATGTTTACCTTCCCCTTGCGCTTGGGGGCGAATATAAGGAGATTGTCTTCGGGCAGGGCACCGATCTGACGCGCCACGCCGACGCTGATGAGGGATTCGGGCAGGCCGCGGTCCAGACCGGCCTTGAGGTATTTCCCCTCCTTGGGGTCTATCAGCTCTGTGATGCTTGTGGTGCGGGCGTAGTCGGCGGGATTTATGCCCATGAGGTATACGGGCATCTCGCGGCCCTGCAGCAGCACAAGGGCGTTGTCGGCCAGCGTAGGGGTGGCTACGGCCACTCCCTTGACACGGGAGGCTTTTGAGGCCACGGCCTCGGCGTCGGCGAATACCTTGCCTTGCGCCGGCTCGACCAGCACGTCGGGAGCCAGCGTGTCGAGACGCTCGCCTATGGACTGATGGAAGCCGTTGAACACCGACAGCACGCACACGATGGCCGCCGTGGCCACGGCCATTCCGGCTACGGACACAGCAGCGATCGCGCCAACCGCTGAATGCGATTTGCGCGACCTCAGATAGCGGCCGGCCAGCAGGGCCGGTAAGTTCATTTTCATTTCAGGTCAAGCAGGCGGTCGATGTTCTCGGCATAGTCCAGAGAATCGTCGAGGAAGAACTGCAGGTCGGGGCACTTGCGCAGCGTCTCCTTGACCTGCTGCGCCAGGTCGTAACGCACGGTCTTGGTCTGACGCTTGATGTTCTCCAGAATTTCCTTGCTCTTTTCGGGCGGGAAGATGCTGAGGTAGACTTTGGCGATGCTCAGGTCGGGCGACACGCGCACGGTGCTGACCGATACCAGGGTGTTGCCCATCTTGGCTGTCTGTTGACGGAATATCTCGCCCAGCTCCTTCTGGAGCATACGGGCTATCTTGGCTTGTCTTTTTCCTTCCATGGTGTCTGAATAATGGGTTTTACGAGTCACCGGGACTCATATTTTAGAACGTGTCAAAAGGCATTATAGTTTGCGGATGACCGAAAGACCGTCGCGCAGGGGAATGATGACGCACTCCACGCGCGGGTCGCGGGCCACGAAATCGTTGAAACGGCGGATTCCGCATGTCTGGGCGTCGCGGTCGTATGCCGGGTCGGTCACGTGACCGTCCCACAGGGTGTTGTCGGCTATGATGTAGCCGCCTGGACGGATCAGCGGGAACAGGGTGTCGTAATATTCGAGGTATTGCCTCTTGTCGGCGTCCATGAAGGCCAGGTCGAACTGTCCGGGCGCGAATCGGCGCATCACCTCCAGGGCGTCGCCGATGTGGAGGGTGATTTTGCCGGCCATCTCCTGTGGGGCGTCGGTGAGGCTTTGGCGGATGAAGTCTTCCAGTTCGTCGTCGGCCTCGATGGTGTGCAGCGTGGAGCCGTCCGGCATCCCCTCGGCGATGCACAGGGCGGAATAACCGGAAAAGGTGCCGAGTTCCAGCGCCGACATGGGACGGATCATTTCCACCAGCATCTTGAGCAGGCGTCCCTGCAGCGGGCCGGAGCACATGCGGCCGTTGAGCAGACGCAGGTTGGTGCGCCGGTTCAGTGCCCGCAGCCATTCCGGTTCGGTCGAGGAGTGCTGCTCCAGGTATGAGTCAAGGTCCAGATTCATGTCGGTCAGAAGGGGATGTCCTCGTCGAGATTCAGCAGATGTTCCACGGCCAGTTTGTATCCGAACGTGCCGCAGCCGGCGATTACGGCCGTGGCTGCGCGGGCGGTGACGGAATTGTGGCGGAATTCCTCGCGGGCGTGGATGTTGGAGATGTGCACTTCCACCACGGGCACGGATACGGACTCGATGGCGTCGGCTATGGCCAGCGAATAGTGGGCGTAGGCGCCGGGGTTGATCACGATGCCGTCACAGTTCCGGTCATAACCGAACTGATGTATCAGGTCGATTATGGCGCCTTCCGAGTTGGACTGGAAGTCCATTATCGAGACCTCGGGGAATGACTCGCGCACGTCTTTGATAATGTCGGGCAGCGTCCGGGTGCCGTATATGTGGGGGCTGCGTTTGCCTAACAGATTGAGGTTCGGGCCGTTTATAATGACTATCATGGCTGAGTGGAATATGGAAATAATAATGAAAAAAGAGCAACAGGCAGTACAAGACTGACGCTGTTGCTCTTCCTCTCTCCTCGGCGGTGCGTACGGGACTTGAACCCGTGACCCCATGCGTGACAGGCATGTATTCTAACCAAGCTGAACTAACGCACCATTTACTCTTTTCAGAGGCTCGCGGGGTTTGTTTCCCGTTTGCGAGTGCAAAGTTATAGCAAAAAATCGGAATCACCAAATATTTCATCAAAAAAATAATCAAAAATTTTCAAGGAAATGGTCAAACGACTGAGATATAGCGAAATATAATTTTTAGAAAAATCGCGTATTTTTTGAGGGACTCCGGCATACGTCGGAATTGGCGCTCTGGTGTTAATGTAAATTAACATAAAGGTGCAAATTATAGGCAGCGACTGCCGGTAACTTTGCATCAAATTAATAGATAAGGAAGCGATATGGAAACAATGACAGGATACTGCAACGCCTACGGGATGGAGCGCGCTATGGCCGAGGGCCGCTACAGAGTGACGGAAAACCGGACGGGAATGCGTGTGGGCACCAGCGAGCGGGTGCGCCGCGTGGTGGTGTCGTCGGGCACGGGCCGGCCGATGAAATACGGCGACAAGATATTCGTGCGTCTGGAGTTTCCGTATGGCTACGGGTCGGGCATCAGCTTCTGCAGCCGGACGCTGTCGGACATGACGGAGGTGATAGGGGAGATACGCCGGCGCACGCGCCATATCCGCGGGCTGTGCAAGATGTGTGTGCGCAACGCCACGGAGGGCTGGGCCATAGAGCGGCCGCTGAAGCTGTACGATTCGGAATCGAGGTTCGCGCCGGCGCAGGGACAGGGACAGGCACCGGCGGCTTATGCCGCGCCGCGCATTCTAATGCCGTGGGAGACGCACTGATGTGGCTTTCGCTGAAGCTCAAGACGGGGACAAAAGAAAAGACGCAGGGAGGGGTGAGGGCGCCGGCTTAGGGATTGAACAGGTCCTTGTTGTAGAAGTCGAGGATGGAATTGGCGGAGTCGAGGGCGGTCTTGGCGGCGACGGAGTCGGGCTGGATCTCGAGGGCCTTGAGGAAGTCGTTGATGGCCAGGGCGCGGTCGCCACGGCCGAAATATTTGAGGCCGCGCGTCACGTAGGCGTCGGCGCTGCCGGGATTGGCGGCGATGAAGTCGGAAATGACGGCGATGGCGCGGTCGGCGTCCATCAGCTTTATCCGGTCGCGAAGTGCTGAGATTGAATCCATAAATCAAAGGGATTAAGGGTTAAGTTGGAGCTGCGCTCCAAAACGGAACGGCTCCGCGAGGGAGGCTAAAGGGTGATTTTGGTGGAGTGGACGGGCGCGCCGATGAAAAGGGAGGCGAGGGGGTCGAACTTGTCGGTGGCTTCGGTGGTGAGGAAGCTGGTGGTGCCGGACTTCGAGCGCTGGGTGGTGCCGGATTTCGAGCGCGGGGTGGTGCCGGACTTGGAGCAGCGGCATTCTATCTCGGGGTGGCGGCGCAGGTAGTCCTTGAGGCTGTCGGCCACTATCTGGCCCTGCGGCACGATGCGCACGTGTTCGGGGGCGTATTTGCGTATCTTGGGGAGCAGGATGGGATAGTGGGTACACCCCAACAGCAGGGTGTCGATCAGGGGGTCGGCCTCCATGATATCGTCTATGTATTTCCTGACGAAATAGTCGGCTCCGTCCGACTGGGCCTCGCCGGCCTCGACGATGGGTACCCACATGGGGCAGGCGCGCTCGGTGAGGGTGATGTCGGGGTGAATCTTGTTTATCTCGAGGGTGTAGGAGTGGGAATTGACGGTGCCGGGGGTGGCGAGCAGGCCGACATGGCGGGTGTGGGTCATGGCGCCGACATCCTCGACGGTGGGGCGGATCACGCCGAGCACGCGGCGGTCGGGCCAGCGTTCGGGGAGGACTGTCTGCTGGATGGTGCGCAGGGCTTTGGCCGAGGCGGTGTTGCAGGCCAGGATGACGAGGGGGCAGCCTTGGGCGAACAGGAACTCCACGGCCTGGCGGGTGAAGTCGTAGACGATGTCGAAGCTGCGCGTGCCGTAAGGGGCGCGCGCGTTGTCGCCGAGGTAGATGTAGTCGTAATCCGGCAGGGTGTTGCGGATCTGCTTGAGGATGGTGAGGCCGCCGTAGCCGGAATCAAAAACGCCAATCATAGGGGTGGGGGTTAAGAATAAGGGGAGTGGAGGTTGGAGCTGCGCTCCAAAACGGAACGGCTCCGCGAGGGAGAGGGGCGGAGCATAGCTCCTGACGGAAACGGCTCCGCGAGGGAGAGGGGCGGAGCATAGCTCCTGACGGAAGCGGCTCCGCGAGGAGGGGCTGGGAGTGGCTCCGCGAGGAGGGGAGCGACAAGGGGTGGGGCGGATAATAAAAATGCGGGACTGGTCCCGCATTTTTATTGTCTGAAAGTTGAGGCTGATGTTACTTCAGGCCGAGCTTGGCCTTCACGGCAGCGGTGATGTCCTCGACGGGGGCTGCGTGGTAGTAGGTCATCTGGGGCGCGAGGTCCTGAATCAGGGAGTAGTTGCCTTCCTTGCCGACTGCCTCGATGGCGGTGCGGATCTTCTGCACGATGGGGCTCATCAGCTCCTGCTGCATCTTGGCGAGGTCCTGCTGTGCGCTCTGCTCGAAGGCGGCCATCTTCTGCTGATAGTCGTTGAGCTCGCGGGTCTTGCGGTCCTTGATGGCCTGAAGCTCGTCGGGTTTCATGGCCTGGTATTCGTCGTAGAGGCGTTTCATCTCCTCGCCGAGTTTCTGATACTCGGTCTCGTATTTCTTGGAAGCGTCTGCAAGTTTGGTCTCGGCCTGAGAACGCTCGGGCATAACCTGTACAATCGAGGCCACGTCAACAAGTCCGATCTTGATGGTCTGGGCCTTGGCTCCTACAAACGGGATGGCCAGTGCAATGGCCAGCGTCAGAATGATTTTCTTGAACATTATGATTTAATTTATTTTAGTTTCAATTTCAGCTCATTTACAGAGCGCGACCGCAAAGATACGCAAATTATTTGGAATAGCCAAGTTTTGCGAGCACGTCATTGCTGACGTCGATGCGTGGCGATGCGAATACGATGCTCTGGGAGCTGGCGCGGTCAAAGATGGTCTGGTATCCTTTTTCCTCGGCCACGGCCTTGACGGCGTTGTACACGTCCTCCTGGATGGGCTTCATAAGCGACTGGCGCTTCTTGTATAGCTCGCCTTCGGGTCCGAAGTATTTGTAGCGGAGATTCTTTGCCTCGTTCTCCTTTGCTACGATCTCCTCCTCGCGTTTTTTCTTCTGCTCGTCGGTGAGGAACACCATGTCGGCCTCATAATTATTGTACATGGTCTCGGCTTCCTTGGCCACGGCGTTCACTTCCTTCTCCCAGCGCTGCGACACCTGGTTGAGCTGTTCGTTGGCCATTTCGTAGGCGGGAACGTTGCGGAGTATATATTGCATGTCGACCAGGGCGAACTTCTGGGCGAAACTGCCGAGGCAGGTTGCTGCCACGATTCCGAGGACTATTGCTAATTTCTTCATAATCGTCTGTGTTATCTGAGTTTTGTACTATTGACGCCGTGGGGCGTCAATAGTTTAACAATATTTAGTTAAAGAAAGTTAAGGCTTCCGGGTGTGATACCCGGCTGTGTCATGCCTGCCGGTATCATGCCTGCGGTGTCGGCAAGGAGATTAGAATTCCTGGCCGAGCACGAAGTGGATCTGGCTGCCGCCGCGTGTGCCCCACACCTTGTCGAAACCGTAGGCCCAGTCGATTCCGAGGAATCCGAGCACGGAGAGGTATACGCGGGCGCCGACACCGGCCGAGCGCTTCAGGTCGAAGGGGTTGAATGCCTTGGCTGTGGTCCAGCAGTTACCGGCCTCGGCGAAGGCGATGGCGTAGATGGTGGTGGAGGGCTGGAGCAGGAACGGGAAGTGGAGCTCGAAGGTGTACTTGGCGTAGGCGTAACCCTCGCTGCGGTACGGAGTGAACTGACCGTTCTCGTAACCACGCATGGCGATGGTCTCGGTGGCGTATGTGTAGCCGCCCGACATACCGTCACCGCCGAAGTAGTAGGTCTCGAACGGCGTCTTGAGGTGCTTGGTCCACGAGCCGATGATACCGAAGTCGGCGCGGGTCATGAACACGAGTGTCCATTTGCCGTCGGGGTCGGTGAGCGGGGTGAATGTCTTGGACTTGAACGTGAGCTTCCAGTAGTCGAGCCAGCGGTACATCTGCGAGGATGCATCCTTACGTACGTCGGCGCTCAGATTCTCGTCGTTGGCCATTTCGGAGAGCTTGGCCCAGTTCTTGCGGCCGAACAGGTTGGCCGGCGGAGTGCAGGAGAAATTCAGGTTGAACGACGAACCGCGGCGTGTATAGATGGGGTTGTCGATACTGGTGCGGCTCAGGTTCAGACCCAGTGTAATGGCGTTGGAGGTACCGTTCTGGAACGAGGGGCTGATGTAGTACCAGTCCTTGAGGTAATACCAGCGGTAGGAGAGCATGGCCTGGAACTGGAAGTAGTCGTCGGGCCAGGAGAGGCGCGTACCGAATCCTACGCTTACGCCGGCTGTCTGCAGCACCTTGTTGGGGTCGTAGGCGTCCTGGTAGTAATCGTAGTTGTTGTTGTAGTTATATCCGTAGCCGCCGTAGTAATATGCGTTCTGGTATGCGTTGGCCCAGCGCTTGGAATAGAAGTCGCTGTTGATACCGGTGGAGCGGGAATAGTCGGCCGAGATGGAGAGGGAGTTGGGGCGGCTTCCTCCGATCCAGGGATCGAAGAAGGATATGCCGTAGCTCTGATAGTACTTGGCGTTGGTCTGAGCGGATATGGAGAATGTCTGGCCGTCGCCGCGGGGGATGATGCCCTTGTAGGCCGACGGGTTGAACAGGTTCTTCATCGAGAAGTTGGAGAAGGACAGGGCGAGCTGTCCTGTGATACCTGTCTGGCCCCATCCGAACGAGAGCTGCACCTTGTCGTTGGCCTTTGACTCGAGGTTGAACACGATGTCTACGGTGCCGTCGCTTTCGTTAGGCTCGGGACGGATGTCCATGTTTTCGGGGTTGAAGTGACCGCCGGCGGCGATTTCGCGGGCTGAACGCATCAGGTCGGACTTGCTGAACAGCTCGCCCGGGCGCACACGCAGCTCGCGGCGGATCACCTTCTCGTACAGCTGGTCGTTACCGTTGATCACCACGCGGTTGATGCGGGCCTGCGGACCCTCGATGACGCGCATCTGCAGCGCGATGGAGTCGCCGTGTATCTGCTCCTCGATGGGTATCAGGTTGAAGAACAGGTATCCGTTGTCGGTATAGAGCGACGACACGGCGTCCTCGTCCTCGTTGGTGCGCTTGTTCAGCATCTTCTGGTTGTAGACGTCGCCGGGGTACATGCCCAGCACGGCGTTCAGCGTCTCGGTGGGATACACCGTGTTGCCCACCCAGTCGATGGAGGAGATGTAATATTTCTTGCCTTCGTCCACATTGAGGAATACATCGACCGTCTTGTCGTCGAACCTGGCCACCGAGTCGTGCACTATCTTTGCGTCGCGGTATCCCAGCTCGTTGTATTTGTCGATGATGCGTTGCTTGTCGTCCTCATAGTCCGATTCGACGAACTTCTTCTGGCTGAACAGCTTGAGGAGGTCGTTCTTCTCGGTGGTCTTCTTCATGGCGCGCTTGATTTTGCGATCGGACAACACCTCGTTGCCGTCGATATAGATCTTGTGCACCTTGACCTTGGCGTTCTTCTGGATTTCGAACGTGAGGATGGAGTGGTTCTCCTTCGACAGGTCGTTGGTCTGGCGGACATTGACCGTCACGTTCTTGAAGCCTTTCTTCTCGTAGTAGTTCTCTACGATCTGCTTGGCGCGGTTGATGATGTTGGGCGTAAGCTGCTGGCCCTCGACCATGGAGAGGCGTTCCAGAATGTCCTTCTTCTCGCTGCCCTTGGTGCCCTCGAACTTGATTTCGGACAGGCGCGGCTGCTGCTGCAGCTCGATGTCGAGCCACACCTTGTCGCCGGCCATCTTGTCGACGTTGATGCGCACCTTGGAGTAAAGGCCCTGGCGCCAGAAGCGGCGTACGGCGTCGGTGATCTCCTGGCCCGGAATCTCGATCCTGTCGCCTATGGAGAGTCCGGAGTATCCGATCACCACATAGTCGTCGGCACTCTTGAGTCCGGAGGTGCGGATTCCCGCTATCTCGTATGTCTTGGGAAGCGGGGAATAGATTATTTCCGGATTATATATGGTGTCGACGGGCGCCTCGGGCTGTATGGGCAGCTCGAGCAGTTCCTGTGCGCTGCCGTAAGGCTCGGCGGCGACTGTGATCATGAGGAGTAACGAGAAAAAACGGGCAATATGGCGTATATTCATCATTCTTGGGAAGCTGATCGTTGAACTTGGTCGGAAGTTTTGCCGAAACGGCGTTCGCGGCTGGTGTAATGTATCAGGGCCTGTTCAAAGTCGGCTTCGCTGAAGTCGGGCCATAGAACAGGGGTGAAGTAGAGTTCGGAGTAGGCAATCTGCCAGAGGAGGAAATTGGAGATACGCTGTTCGCCGCCCGTGCGTATCAGCAGGTCGGGGTCGGGCATTCCGGCCGTTGAGAGGCGGTCGGCTATGTCGGCGTCGGCGATGGATTCGGGATCGAGGCTGCCTTGGGCGGCGAGTGCCGCAATCTCCCTGACGGCCCGGGTTATCTCCCAGCGTGAGGAATAACTGAGGCAGAGGTTCAGGTTCAGGCCGTCGCACTGTGCGGTGAGGTCGCGGCCCTCGAACAGGTTGAGCCTCACCGGCTCCGGGAGGCGGTCTATGTCGCCCAGCAGGTTGATGTGCACGTTGTTGTCGCGCAGCTCGGGGGCTTCGCGCAGGATGGTCTCGCCGATGAGGTGCATCAGCACTTCCACCTCCTCGGCGGGGCGGTTCCAGTTCTCGGTGCTGAAGGCATAGAGGGTCAGGTGCTTGATGCCGAGGTCGGAGGCGTATCGCGTGATGCGGTTCACGGAGTTGACGCCCTCGGAGTGGCCCGTGGTGCGGGTCTGCAGGCGCTGCCGGGCCCAGCGGCCGTTGCCGTCCATGATGATGGCTACGTGCTGCGGCAGTTTGTCGGGCGCGATGCCCGGGATGGTTCGTTTGGGTGTCATCTGCGTGTGTTATTTGTACATTTTTCTTGGAGTGTGGTAATTGCAGGCCGCGCAGCGTTTGCTGAATTCGTAGCTTACGGTAAAGGTCAGGGTGGAGTACCAGTCGGTGTTCTTCATGAACGCCGATTTGATGCCCTGGGGGTCGTCGAGCAGCGGGCCGTCGAGTTTGTCGGTGAAGGTTTTCTTCATCAGGAACTCGAGACCGAGGTTCCATCGGCGCGAAGGCTTGTACTTGAAGCCGACACCGAGCGGGATGGTGAACGCCGCGCTCGATTTGCCATCGGCGGTGAAGGCCGTGAGGCTGACGCCGGCGGTGATATACGGAGTCCAGCGCTTCAGCTTGCGGTAGGTCTCGCCCATGCCGTAGTTGAAGAAATGGAACTCCACGCTCTCGCCTATTTCATAGAATGTGGTTGAGAACTTGTAGTTCTCGTGCGTGGGGAACACGTCGTCCATCTGCGCGGAATTGCCGCGGAGACCGCCTGCATAGAAGTTGGTCTTGAAATTGAAACGGGGATTCCAGATGTAACGGAACAGTACCTCGGCGTTCCACGAGGGGTTGCGCCACAGGTTGGCGTTGTTGGCGTCGCCGAGATAACCGGTCATGCCGATACCGCCGCCGATATCGAAGCGGTAGTCTTCCTGTGCGCGCAGGGCAAACGAGCCCGACGCAGCCGACAGCAAGAGGATTATGGCTATGACCTTCCGCATCTATCAGATTATGGGGGTGAACGTGAGGCGGTTCAGCACACCGCGCCAGATGGTGTTATACAGTTTGCCGTCCGGACCGTAGCCGCCGATCAGGTAGATGTACGGGCAATTCCATGAGATTATGCCACCCTCCACCTGCCAGGGGATGCGCTGCTTAGTGCTGCTTTTGAATTCTGTTGACCAGTTGTCGGACAGGTCAGCGTCGAGCTTGGTGGACACCACGATGTTGTCGCAGCCCCACATTGCGGGGATGCATTCGGGCAGCTGGAGCGAGGTCTTGCCCAGCCGCCAGCTCACGCCGTTGTCGTACGAGATGTAGACGTTACGGTTGATGGAATTGTCGGCTTTGCGGCCGCCTATCAGCATCCATACGCGGAATTCCTCGTCGCCGGTGTTATGGATGTTGCGGCGGTAATAATAGTACGGGATGATGGACGCCTGTTCCATTGCGTCTATGTCGCCGTCGTTGAGACATATCCATTCGGCGCCGTCGAACGCCCATGTGGCGGGGCTGAGCTTGCCGTCGGTCTTGACGCCGCCCATGAAGAACGCCACGGGCGACAGGGTCCATTTGTTCTGCAGGGTCACGAAGTTGGAGAATCCGTCCACGGGGAAGTCGGCGGGAAGTTCCTTCTCGTTCAGGTTCAGCACGGGATACTGGGCGAACAGGCGTTTGTCGCCGTCCATGCGGATGCCGACGATGGTTTCCAGATAGGGGCCGATTACGTTCTCCCAAGTCTGGCCGGTGGAGATCCAGGACGCCGCCTGGTCAGAGCTTTGCCACAGCTCGCCGGAGTCGGAGAGGAGATAGATCTTGCCGCCGGCCACCGACAGCGATTCGATGCGTGGCGTGAAAGGCAGGTGGGCTGCCGCGGACTCCACATTCTCTTGGAACGCGTCGTCGGAGTGTGCGAAGGTATATGCGCCGTCGGCCTCGCGTATCAGCGACACGGCCACGCCGTTGTCGAGCAGGATGGTTTTCTGAGCTGTCGGATCGGGGCGCAGCGATGGGAGCGGGCGCACGTTGGCCTCGTCCCAGCGCAGGGAGTCGGCGTATTCCTTATGGACATTCAGACGTACGCGGTATTCCTTCTGCATGTCGCCGTATTTGAGCAGCAGGCTGACGCGGCCGGTGTAGTCGATGGAGTCGCCGGGATTCTTCTTGTAGTCCACGCGGCCGGTGCGTGTCGTGCCGCCGTCCATGATGACCAGCACCGAGTCCACCGCCGCGTTATAGCTGATGGAGGTGACGAGCTTGGAGACATCCACGCCGGGGCGAATTGAGTCGGCGTTGAAGATTACGCCGTTGTTGAGGTCGATTGAGAAATATGCAGTGTCCGAGGCCGTTCTGGATTTCTCCGAAGGATAGCGTACTGAGAATTTTGTTACGGCGAGAGTGCCGTAGTCGACATATACGGAAGTAGTGGAACTGTCCTCGTTGCAAGCTGCGACAAGGGGCAATATTGCGGCTATGAGCAAGCCTCGTATGATTGAAAAGAAACGCATTCTGCAGTGCTTCTTGTTTGAAATGTTGTTACAATCTGCAAATTTAGCAAAATTTAGGGATATAATTGCGTAAAAACTGAAATTAATGTTTTTTAAGTGTCCGGAAGGGTGAGGGAGACGATGAAAAAAGAGGCGGGTGCGCCACGGAAAGGGGCGCACCCGGAATGGGGGAGTCGAAGCTGCCCCTCCGGTGCAGAACAGAACGGCTCCGCGACTCGGCAGGCTGCCTGGGATTGGGCAGGCAGCTTGGGATTGGGCAGGCTGCCTGGGATTGGGCGGGTTACTTCGGTTTGGACTCGCAGTAGAGGCAGCGGTAGCTGCCGGGGTTGGCGAGGTCGGGACGGAAGCAGGCGTCTACGTTCTCCACGTTGCTGATGCACTTGGGGTTGGAGCAGACGTGCTGGTTGCGGACCACGTCGTCGGGTACGAGCTTATGGGCATTCGCGGCGTCTTCCTGCTGTGCCCACTCAAGGAGCTTGAGGATGAGGGCCATGCGGACGTATTTGCCGTTCCGGACCTGACGGAAGTATGCGGCGCGCGGGTCGGCGTCGACTTCTACCGCAATCTCGTTGACGCGGGGCAGCGGATGAAGGATGCGCATCTCGGGCTTGGCGTCGCGGAGCTTGTCTGGCGTGAGGATGAAGCAGTCCTTGACACGGTCGTATTCGTCCTGGTCCAGGAAACGCTCCTTCTGCACGCGGGTCATGTACAGCACGTCCAGCTCGGGCATTACCTCTTCCATCGAGTTGACCTCGACGTAGGGGATGCCGTACTTGTCGCACACTTCTTCCTTCATGTATGCAGGGAGACGGAGCTGGTCGGGCGCGATGAGCACTACCTTGATTCCCTTGTAGCGGGACAGAGCCTTTATAAGAGAGTGGACGGTGCGGCCGAAGCGGAGGTCGCCGCAGAAGCCGATGGTGAGGTTGTCGAAACGGCCGATTTCGCGGCGGATGGTCAGCAGGTCGGTCAGGGTCTGCGTGGGGTGTGCGTGCGAACCGTCGCCGGCGTTGATGACCGGAGTGGAGGAGTTGATGGCGGCCACGAGGGGAGCGCCCTCCACGGGGTGACGCATGGCGATGATGTCGGCGAAGCAATTGATGACGCGGGTGGTGTCGGCCACGGTCTCGCCCTTGCTTACGGAGGTGTTGTTGGCGTTGCTGAAGCCGATGACGTTGCCGCCCAGCTCCATCATGGCCGATGTGAACGACAGGCGCGTGCGCGTCGAAGGCTCGTAGAACAGAGTGGCCAGCTTCTTGCCCTTGCAGGCTTCGGCATATTTGGCCGGATTGTCGATGATGTCAAGCGCAAGGTCGATGACTTCCTGCAGTTCCCCGGTCGACAGGTCGGTGGGCTCTATTACGTGACGCATGATGTCAGTCTTTAAGCCATTCGGCGGGGTTGGCGATGAACTTGTGCAGCATAGGCACCTGGTCGGGCTGGATATAGCCTTCTTCGGCGGCCACCTGCACCAGAGTGCCGAAGTTGGAGAGGGAATGGTTCGTGACGTTGGCCTGAGCCAGGCGGTCGATGCCCTTCTGCATTCCGTAGGTGAAGATGGAGACCACGCCGAGCACATCGGCGCCGGCCTCGCGGAGCGCCTCGACGGTCTCGACGCAGCTGCCGGCCGTTGAGATAAGGTCCTCTACCACAACCACCTTCATGCCCGGGTCAAGACGGCCCTCGATGCGGTTGTTGCGGCCATGGTCCTTGGCGGCGCCGCGCACATAGCCCATGGGGAGGTCGAGGAGATAAGCTGCGATGGCGGCGTGTGCGATGCCGGCCGTGGAGGTGCCCATCAGTGCCTGAGCCTCAGGGTAATACTTGCGGACTGTGTCGGCAATGCCCTGCTCGATGACGCGACGCACCTCGGGATAGCCCAAGGTGAGGCGGTTGTCGCAATATACGGGCGACTTGATGCCTGACGCCCAGGTGAAGGGATCGTCGGGACGAAGGAACACAGCCTTGATGGAGAGGAGTGCTTTTGCTACTTGTTTTTCCATAAAATATATGGTCTGAAAAGTGAATTTTTGAAGTTGTTTTAATTGCCCACAAACTCCTTGCGGGCCTTGAGGTAAGCGGCCACGGGGTCGGGAGCGGCGGTGATGGGACGGCCTACGACGATGAAATCCGAGCCGATTTCACGGGCGCGTTCGGGCGTGGTGACACGCGACTGGTCGTCGGCGCCGGCGTTGGGGTAGCGGATGCCGGGAGTAACGGCCAGGAACTCGGGACCGCAGGCCTCCTTGACAATCGAGGCTTCGAGGGGCGAGCATACCACGCCGTCCAGACCGGCTGCCTTGGCGTTCTGCGCGTATTTGGCGATGGTCTCGTTCATGGGGGTGTCTATCAGCAGCTGGTTCTTCAGCGCCTCGGGCGACGTGGAGGTGAGCTGGGTGACGGCGATGAGCAGAGGACGCTTGCGGCCTTCGGGAGTACCCTCCTCCAAGCCCTGCAGACCGGCCGCCATCATTTCGATGGTGCCGCCGGCGTGCACGTTGATCATGTCTATGTCCATGCCGGCCAGTACCTTCATCGACTTCCGGACCGTGTTGGGAATGTCGTGAAGCTTGAGGTCGAGGAAGATGCGGTGTCCGCGCTCACGCAGACGGCGTACTATATCGGGTCCGGCTCCGTAATAAAGCTCCATGCCTATCTTGACGAAGGGGCGCAGGTCGCCGAACTGTTCCAGGAATTTCAGAGTGGTTTCAGCGTCGGGAAAATCGCACGCTATGATAACGTCTTTGTTCATTGTATGTCGTTGTATGTCAGATTGGTTTGATAGAAGATAGGGAATCGATGCCGTAGCGTTCCATTGCGGCGGGGAGGTCATGCACCATGTTGTGGCAGGCCATGGGGTCGATCAGGTTTGCGGTGCCCACCTCCACGGCCTTTGCGCCGGCCAGCATCATTTCCAGTACGTCATCAGCCGACATGACGCCGCCGCAACCGATGACGGGTATGTTGACCGCGCGCGACACCTGATAGACCATGCGGAGCGCCATCGGGAACACCGCCGGGCCGGAGAAACCACCCATCACGTTGGCCACGACGGGACGCTTGGTCTTGAGGTCGATGCGCATACCCAGGAACGTGTTGGCGCATACCAGACCGTCGGCGCCGGCATCCTCGGCGGCACGTGCCATCTCGACGATGTCGGTCACGTTGGGGCTGAGTTTGACGAACAGCGGCGTCCCGGTGCATTTCTTGACAGCCGATGTGACTTTGGCGATGTTCTCGGCCGAGGTTCCGAAAGCCATGCCACCGCCGTGCACGTTGGGGCAGCTCACGTTCAGCTCCAGAATGTCTACCTGCGGCTGGCCGTCCATGCGGCGGCAGGTCTCGCAGTATTCATCTACCGAGAAGCCGCTGATGTTTGCGATAATGGGACCCTGATACACATCGCGCAGCTTGGGCAGCTCGTCGCTGATCACCTTGTCGACGCCCGGATTCATGAGGCCCACGGAATTGATCATGCCCGACGGGCATTCGGCCACGCGGGGCAACGGGTTGCCGAAGCGCGGGTCGAGTGTGGTACCCTTTACCGAGATGGCGCCGAGGGTGTTAAGGTCGTAATAAGGAGCCATCACGTAGCCGAAGCCGAAGCAGCCGCTGGCCGGGATGACGGGGTTTTTGAGAGTGAGGGAGCCGAGGCTCACCTGCAGGTCGCGGTTCATTCCCATATCAGTTCCTCCTTTCTGAAGACGGGGCCCTTCTTGCATACGCCGGCGGGGCCGTTGGTGGTTTTGATGGCGCAGCATGCGCATACGCCGAATCCGCAGGCCATGCGTGTCTCGAGGCTGAGCTGGCCGGAGATAGGCATGACGTCGCACAGGGCGCGGAGCATCGGGCTGGGTCCGCATGCGTAGAAATAGTCGGCGTCAAGGCCAGCCTCCTTATAAGCGTCGGTCACGAAGCCCTTGGTGCCGAGCGAGCCATCGACCGTGGCCATGTACACGGGCAGTCCGAGGTCGACGAACAGGTCATGGAGCACGGCGCGTTCCTTGGAGGCGAAACCGAGCACCACGGCAGGTTGGATGCCCTTGTTTATCAGAGCCTTGGCGAGACCGTAGAGAGGTGCCGTGCCGATGCCGCCGCCCAGCAGTACAGGGCGCTCCGACGGAACGGAGATGTCGAAGCCGTTGCCGAGAGGGCAGAGTATGTCGAGTTCCTGCGGGGGCAGCATCTTCGACATTTTTTCGGTGCCTTCGCCCACCACATCGTATGCGAGCAGGATGGTGCTGTCGTCCCAGTCGCAGATGGAGATGGGACGGCGCAGGAAGCAGCCGTCAACGGCTACGTTGACAAACTGTCCGGGCCTGGTGATGCCGGACGTGTCGCCGCGCAGGCGCATCAGCCATGTGGCGCCCGTGAGGTGGCGGTTCTCTATTATCGTGTATTTCATGACTCTGTACTTTCTGAGTAATAATCGTCATTAATAAAAACGCTCTGGCCGTTGAAAAAGGTCGCCATGACCTTGCCGTAAAGTTCAAGACCGGCGAAAGGAGTGGCGTGACCCATCGACACGAGCCTGTCGGGTTCGACCGTGAACGGCGTGTTGAAGTCGACCAAAGTGAAGTCGGCGCGCTGCCCCGGCTCCAGACCGCCCTTGATGCCGAAAATGTGACGCGGATTCCCGGCCATCAGTTCAATCATCCGGCTGAATGAGATCTGACCTGTGCGCACGGCGTAAGTGTAGACGGCGGGAAGCGACAGCTCGATTCCTGTGACGCCCATAGCCGATTTGAGCAGGCCTTTGGACTTCTCCTCGGCCGAATGGGGAGCGTGGTCGGAAGCGATGCAGTCGATGGAGCCATCCTGTATACCGCGTATCAGTTCGTCGCGGTCGTCTGCCGCGCGGAGCGGAGGATTCATCTTGAAACGCCCCTCGTCCTGCAGGTCGGCGTCGGTGAATACTAAATAGTGGGCGCCGGTTTCGGCAGTGACATCAACGCCACGGGCCTTGGCCTCGCGTATCAGGCGCACGCTCTCCTTGGTGGAGACGTGGCAGATGTGCAGACGGCAGCCGGTTTCCTCAGCCAGACGTATGTTGCGTTCCACTTCGCGCCATTCGCTTTCGGAACAGATGCCGGGCAGGTTATGTTCGTGCGCATAATCGCCATCGTGGATGCAGCCTCCGCGCACCAGTTCCATCACCTCGCAATGCTCGGCCAGGACCTTGCCTGTGCGGGCTATCCCCTTCATGGCCCGGCGCATCACGTCCTCGGATTCGATACCCGAGCCGTCGTCGCTGAAGGCGCATACGTATGGCGCCAGTTCCGGGTAATCGACAGGCTCCTTGCCTATGCGGCCGCGCGTGATGGAGGCGTAGGGCAGCACCTCGATTTCAGCGTCACGGTCTATGGCGTCGAGCTGGCGGCGCAGGTTAGGCATGGAGTCGGGAGCCGGCTTGAGGTTGGGCATGGTGCAGACGGTGGTGAAACCGCCCGCAGCCGCAGCCGCCGAACCGGTGGCGACGGTCTCCTTGTACTCAAATCCGGGTTCGCGGAAATGCACGTGCACGTCCACCAAACCGGGGATGGCGGTGAGGCCGTGGCCGTCGAATTCAAGGCCGGCCCACGGGCCGACATGACCTATCTCGCGGATCACGCCGTCCTCCACCACGATGGAGACAGGCTCGCCGTTAGGGTCGCACAGGCGGACGTTTCTGATCAGAGTCTTCATAACTGCTGTCTTAGAATTCCTGCCAGGACTTGATTTCGATTTCCTCAGGCTTTACGGTGAGGAAAGCGTAGATGAACGCCGAAGCGAGTCGGGCGTTGGTTATCAGCGGGATATTGAGGTCGATTGCCGTGCGGCGCACTTTGTAACCGTTCGTGACCTGCGAATCGGAATGGTTTGCCGGGAGGTTGATCACCAGGTCTATCTCATGGTTGTGCAGGAGGTCGAGCGCCTGAGGCTGACCGAGCGAGTCGGGCCAGAACACCATGGTGTTGGGAATGCCGTTCTCCGACAGGTGGCGTGATGTGCCGGGCGTGGCGTAGAGGTTGTAGCCGTTTTTGGCCAGCATCTGCGCGGCCTTGAGCATGTCGCCCTTCTGCTTGCCGTTGCCGGTGGAGAGGAGGATGTTCTTGCCGGGGATGCGGAGTCCGACAGACAGCATGGATGTGAGCAGCGCCTTGCGGGCGTCGTCGCCGATGCAGCCTACCTCACCGGTGGACACCATGTCGACGCCCAGCTTCGGGTCGGCTTTCTGCAGACGGTTGAACGAGAACTGAGAAGCCTTGACGCCGACGTAGTCCAGGTCGAACACGCTCTTGTCGGGACGCTCTACGGGGAGGCCGAGCATGATGCGCGTGGCCAGCTCGATAAGGTTTATTTTCAGCACCTTGCTGACGAAGGGGAACGAGCGCGAGGCGCGCAGGTTGCACTCTATGACCTTGATGTCGTTCTCGCGGGCCAGGAACTGGATGTTGAACGGGCCGGAGATATTGAGCTGTTCGGCTATCTTCTTGGAAATCTTCTTGATACGGCGTGCGGTCTCGACGTAAAGTTTCTGCGGCGGGAACTGGATGGTGGCGTCACCGGAATGGACGCCGGCATATTCCACATGCTCGGAAATGGCGTAAGCGATGATCTCGCCGTTGCAGGCCACAGCATCCATCTCCACCTCCTTGGCGTTTTCAAGGAACTGGGATACAACGACCGGATGACGCTTGGAGACGTTAGCGGCCTCGGTGAGGAAGCGTTCAAGCTGGTCCGGGCCGGTGCAGACGTTCATGGCCGCGCCCGAAAGGACGTAGCTGGGACGCACCAGGACGGGGAAACCGACCTTCTCCACAAATTTGTTGATATCCTCCATCGACGTGAGGGCCGACCATTCGGGCTGGTCCACGCCGATTCGGCCCAGCATGGCCGAGAATTTCTCGCGGTCCTCGGCGTTGTCGATGCTCTGAGCCGACGTGCCGAGCAGGTTGATGCCCACGTGGTCCAGACGCATGGCCAGGTTGTTGGGAATCTGGCCGCCGGTGCTCACCACCACGCCGTGAGGCGTCTCGAGGTCGAGGATGTCGAGCACGCGCTCAAACGTAAGCTCGTCGAAATAGAGGCGGTCGCATATATCATAGTCGGTCGATACGGTCTCGGGGTTGTAGTTGATCATGACCGAGCGCCAGCCCTCCTTGCGGATGGTGTTAAGCGCCTGGACGCCGCACCAGTCGAACTCCACGGAGGAACCGATGCGGTAGGCACCGGAACCGAGCACCACCACGGACTTGCCGTCGTTCTCGTAGTCGATGTCGTGCGCGTCACCGTTGTAGGTGAGGTACAGATAGTTGGTCTGAGCCGGGAACTCGCCGGCCAGGGTGTCGATCTGCTTCACGGCCGGCACCACGCCGAGTTCCTTGCGACGGTCGCGCACCATCAGGATAGCCTGCTCGATGTCGCAGTCCTTCTCCATACCGACGGCGCGGGCAATCTGGAAGTCGGAGAATCCCTGTCGCTTGGCGCGCAGCATCAGGTCGCGGTCGATGGCGTCCAGACCCTTGAGCGAGTGCAGCCGGCGGTCGGTGTCGTGTATGTTCTTGAGCTTGTGCAGGAACCACTTGTCTATGCGTGTCAGCTCGTGGATGCGGTCGATGGAATATCCACGGTCGAAAGCCTTCTCAATCACGAAGATACGCTTGTCGGTGGGAGCCTTGAGGGCCGTATCGACATCATCAAGCACCAGTTCCTTGTTGTCGACGAAACCGTGCATTCCCTGGCCTATCATGCGGAGGCCCTTCTGAATGGCCTCCTCAAAGGTACGTCCGATGGCCATGACCTCGCCGACAGACTTCATGGACGATTCCAGCTCGCGGTTTACGCGGCGGAACTTGCCGAGGTCCCAGCGCGGAATCTTGCAGACCACGTAGTCAAGGGCCGGTTCGAAGAACGCCGTGGTGTCCTTGGTGACGGAGTTGCGTATGTCGAACAGGCCGTATCCGAGAGCTAATTTTGCGGCCACGAAGGCGAGGGGATAGCCGGTGGCCTTGGACGCCAGGGCCGACGAGCGCGACAGACGCGCGTTGACCTCGATGACGCGGTAATCCTCTGAATCGGGGCAGAGGGCGAACTGCACGTTGCACTCGCCCACGATGCCTATGTGGCGCGCGATGCGGATGGACAGCTCGCGCAACTTATGGTATTCGGAATTGGAGAGAGTCTGCGAGGGAGCCACCACGATGCTCTCGCCGGTGTGGATGCCCAGGGGGTCGAAGTTCTCCATGTTGCAGACCGTGATGCAGTTGTCGAAACGGTCGCGCACCACCTCGTACTCTATCTCCTTCCAGCCTTTCAGACTCTTTTCCACCAATACCTGCGGCGAGAACGAGAAAGCCTTCTCTGCCAGCTTGATCAGCTCGCCCGGGGTGTCGCAGAAACCGGAACCGAGACCGCCCAGAGCGTATGCCGCGCGCAGGATGACGGGATAACCGAGCTTGGATGCGGCTTCAAGAGCCTGCTCGGTGTTCTCGCAAGCCTCCGACGCGATGGTCTTGACGTTGATTTCCGAAAGTTTCTCCACGAATATCTCGCGGTCCTCGGTGTCGATGATGGACTGCACGGGAGTGCCGAGCACGCGGACGCCGTATTTTTCGAACACGCCGCTATGGTAGAGCTCGACGCCGCAGTTCAGCGCCGTCTGACCGCCGAACGCCAGCATGATGCCGTCGGGGCGCTCCTTTTCGATAACGCGCTCCACGAAGAAGGGGGTGACGGGGAGGAAATAGATGTGGTCGGCCACACCCTCGCTGGTCTGCACCGTGGCGATGTTGGGGTTGATCAGCACGGTTTCGATTCCCTCCTCGCGCAGGGCTTTCAGGGCCTGGCTGCCCGAATAGTCGAACTCGCCGGCCTCGCCTATCTTCAGCGCGCCCGAACCTAAGACCAGAACTTTCTTGATATCTTTCACTATGGAATTATCTTGAGACATGATGTTAGCAGGTTAGAGGGTTAGAGGGATTTGACTTGGTCGATGAACTCATCGAAAAGAAACTCCGTGTCGACCGGACCGCCGCAGGCCTCGGGGTGGAACTGCACCGAACGCCAGGGCCTGGAAGTGTGGCGTATGCCCTCGTTGGAGCCGTCGTTCATGTTGGTGAACCAGGGGGCCCAGTCGGCGGGGAGGGTCTTGGCGTCCACGGCGTAACCGTGGTTCTGGCTGGTGACGAAGCAGCGCACGTCGCCTTCCAGACGGGCCGGCTGGTTGTGGCTGCGGTGGCCGTACTTCAGCTTGTAGATGTCGGCGCCGGCGGCTTTGCCAAGGAGCTGATGACCGAGGCAGATGCCCATCAGCGGGCGTTTCTCGTCGGGGTTGGATATGAATTTGCGGATGTTGTTGACGGTGACGGCGCATGTCTCGGGGTTGCCGGGGCCGTTGCTGAGGAACAGCGCGTCGAAATCCAGCGTGTTGAAATCGTAGTCCCAGGGCACGCGCACCACCTCGACGCCACGGTTGGCCAGACAGCGCACGATGTTGTTCTTGGCGCCGCAGTCCACGAGCACCACGCGCTTCAGGCCCTTGCCCTCGTTATAGACCTGCACGTCCTTGGGGCTGACGCGCTCCACGAAATTGATGTCGCCGTAATCCTCGAAGGCCGGTTCGGGAGTGTCCTCCACCAATATCTTGCCGCGGATCACGCCCTGCTCGCGCAGGTGTTTGGTCAACGCGCGGGTGTCGATTCCGGTGATGGCGGGCACGCCCTGCGAAGCAAGCCACTGTGACAGGCTGCGTGCCGCGTTCCAGTGTGAATACTCGTCGCTGTAGTCGCACACCACCATTCCGGCGGCATGGATGCGCTCCGATTCCAGGAAGCGTGCCATTCCGTCGTCGGCTCTGTCGTCGGCCGGTACGCCGTAATTGCCTACCAGGGGATATGTCAGTGTCATAATCTGGCCGGCATACGAAGGGTCGGTGAGACTCTCGGGATATCCGGTCATGGCGGTGTTGAACACCACCTCGCCCGAAACGCTGGCATCGGCTCCGAAGGAATATCCCTCGTAGCGGGTGCCGTCTTCAAGTATCAGTGTGGCTCTTTTCATGAAGTTATGTTGTTGTGTCAGGCCTTGGGCCCGATCTGTTTAGTTTAAGGCATCGTTCCTTAAAAAATGTATTCGCCAGGGTCGCAGATGTGCCTCAGCTTTAGTCTTGCAGACTCAGGAGCATAGTGGACTATGTGACTGAGTCAAAAGGCTAAAGATGAGGTGCAGCTGCGAGTCTGTGGTAATATCTCTTTCAGACGGATTCATCTTGAACGAGCCATATTTTAACATTTCAAATTTATATTGTGCCTTGTTCGGTGTCTTTTCGGTTAATTTATCCGTTCTCCTCGGTCACAGCCGCGAGGCTGCTCCCTCTGAGACCGAATAAATTACCTCGAAAATCCACCGCCCTGGCGTTTACATTTTTTAAGGAACGATGCCTTAAAATAGATATTGTCCATGTAGGAGATGAACGCCTCATTGATGCGGCGTACGCCTCCGGGAGTGGGATAGCGGCCCGAGAAGTACCAGTCGCCGGGATGGCCGGGGATGGCGTCGTGCAGGCCGTCGAGTGTCTGGAACACGATGCGTATGTCGGTGGTGACGCCTTCGGGACGCAGCATCTCGACCATCTTGTCTGCTATCTCGGTGTCCGTGAACAGGTCGTACAGTTCGGTGACGTAGTTGGTCATCCGTTCCTTGGGGAGCGATTGCTGCGCCTTGCACTTGGCGTACATATCGGTCAGCACGTGCTCCAGGCCACGGTCGCGGGCCAGCTCCACGGCGGCGCGGAATCCGATGAATTCCTCCATGCGGGCCATGTCGATGCCGTAATAGTCGGGGTATTTCACTATAGGGCTTGAGCTTACTATCACGATGCGCTTGGGATGCAGGCGGTCGAGGATGCGGATGATGGATTCGCGCAGCGTGGTGCCGCGCACTATTGAGTCGTCGATGATGACGAGATTGTCGGTGTAGGGGCGGAGCGAACCGTAAGTGATGTCGTAGACGTGGGCGGCCAGGTCGTTGCGGCTTGCGCCCTCGGAGATGAACGTGCGCAGCTTGATGTCCTTGATGGCCACCTTTTCGGAGCGGATGCGGCGCGACAGTATGCGTTCGATGTCGGCATTGTCGGCTTCGTGACCGAGGCTACGGATGGCCTTGGCCTTCTCGCGGTTCAGGAATTCGTTGAAGCCCTGCACCATGCCGTAGAAAGCCACCTCGGCCGTGTTGGGGATGTATGAGAATACGGTGTTGTCGACGTCATGGTCCACCGCCTCAAGGATCTGCGGCACCAGGTTGATGCCTAATTTCTTGCGTTCGTTGTAGATGTCGGCGTCGGAGCCACGCGAGAAATAGACGCGCTCGAACGAACATGCGGCATAGTTGCGCGGCGGGATTATCTGCGGAGTCTCAAGCCTGCCGTCGGCGTGGAGCACGATGGCCTGACCGGGCTTCAGCTCGCGGATCTGCTCGGCGCTGACATTGAACGTGGTCTGCAGCACGGGGCGTTCGGAGGCCAGGGAGAACACTTCGGAATCCATGAAGTAGAACGCGGGGCGGATTCCCCAGGGGTCGCGCAGTGCGAAAGCCTCGCCCGAGCCGGTGACGCCGCACACCACGTAGCCGCCGTCCCAGACGGTGCAGCTGGTGCGCAGCACGTTGCCCATGTCGATGTTGTCTTCGATGAAGCGTGTGATGTCGCAGTCGGTAAGTCCCTGCTCCAGCGCCATCTTGAACAGGCGTTCGGATTCGCGGTCCAGGCGATGGCCCAGCTGCTCGAGCAGCAGGAACGTGTCGGAGATCATGCGCGGGTGCTGCCCCTTGACGGCGATTTCGCCGAAGATCTCATCCACGTTGGTCATGTTGAAGTTGGCGCAGATGCACAGGTTCTTGGCACGCCAGTTGTTGCGCCGCAGGAACGGATGGACAAAAGAAATGCCGCTTTTTCCCGTGGTGGAATACCGGAGATGACCCATGTAGAGTTCACCGGCGAAGGGGAAACAGCGGCTTGCGAGGTCGGCGATGTCGGATGAGGCGTCGAGGTCGTCGGGCGACAGACCGTGGGCGGCGGCTTCCATAGCCAATGCCTGATTGGCGGCGGCGAAAATGTCCTTGATGGCATCCACGCCCATGGCGCGTTCCCTGAACATGAATTCCTGTCCCGGCTCGGCGTTGAGTTTGACGCAAGCCAAACCGGCTCCCTCCTGGCCACGGTTGTGCTGTTTCTCCATCAGCAGATAGAGCTTGTTCAGACCGTATCGCCAGGTTCCGTATTTCTGCCGGTAGTGTTCCAGCGGCTTTAGCAGCCTCACCATTGCTACGCCGCATTCATGTTTAAGTTGTTCCATGCTGTGATTCGCTTTGCAAAGATAATAAAAAAATGGCACTCCATAAAGAAGTGCCATGAAATTATGTGTTCTGAATGAGAATCTTCGGGTTGCGGGCAATCTCGACAAGGGAGTCGAGGGCCTGCTGGTTCTTGGGCTTGTGGTCGAGGAAGTGGAGCAACACCCTGTAATGGTGCAGGTCGGAGCCGGTGATGTCGATCAGTCCTTCCTTCAGGAGCCATTCGGCCTTGGACCGGGCGGTCTCGCCGTACATGCCCACGAGCGACATGAAATTGGTCTGGAACACCACGCCCCGTTCCTTCCATGTCTGATAGTCGCTCTCCTCCATATACCTGTACCGTTCGGGATGGGCCAGGATGGGAGTGAGGCCGGTGGACATGATCTGCTGCATCATGTTTTCCATGCCGTAGGGGGGATTGACGTAGGAGGTCTCGACCAGCAGGTAGTTTCCGCCGGGGCCGATGGTCAGGAGGTCGTTGGCCTGGAAACGCTCCTCGAACAGGGAGTCGAGCATGTTTTCGGCCGCTAACTGCAGCTGTATGGGGCCTTGATATTCGGCCTGAAGCTCCGCGAAGCGGTCGCGCAGGCCCTGTGTGGTGTTGCGGCACTCCTCCATGATGTGGGGCGTGAGCCATACGGACTTTACGCCCAGTTCCTCATATTTCTGCAGCGCGGCAAGCGAGTCCTCCATTTTCTGGAAGCCGTCGTCCACGCCCGGCAGTATGTGCGAGTGCCAGTCGGTGAACCCTTGGAACAGACCGCTCTGTTCAAGACTGATTTTCTTAGTGAATGGCCACATGATTAAAAGTCGTTGGTGTAATAAGACGAGCCGTATGTAGCGGCGCGGCTGTTGGCTCCCTCGGTGCCGTTCAGCAGTATGGCCATGCGGCGGAAGCGGTGGTTTCTGTACATTTCGTCGATTTCGGCCACGGCGGCCTTTTCGAGCAGTCCGGCGCGTACCACGAATATGGTCTGGTCGGCGTATTTCTCAAGCAGCTGGGTGTCGACCACGATGTCGATGGGGGGGCAGTCGAGAATGATGTAGTCGTACATGGGCGACGCCTCCTTGATGAACTGTCCGATACGGCCGTTGTCAAGCAGCTCGGCGGGGTTGGGGGGACGGTGCCCGATAGGCATCACGAACAGTCCGGGGGCCTCCTTGGCCTCCACCACGAGGTCCTGCCAGCGGTCGGTGGCTCCGGTCAGGTAGTTGCTCAGGCCGTGGTGCGGCATGCCGACGAACTGCGAGGCGGAACCGTGACGCAGGTCGCAGTCCACCAGCAGGGCTTTCTTCCCCTTGACGGCGAACGAGGCGCCGATGTTGAAAGTGATGAACGACTTGCCGCTGCCTGGATTGAACGAGGTCATCATTATCACGTTGGAGGTGTCGGCGTTCTTCATCATGAAGTCGATGTTGCTGCGCACTATGCGGAACGACTCGTTGATGATGTCGCGGTTGCCGGCCTGGACTATGACGGGCAGTTTCTCCAGTTTCTTTTTCTTCTTGTTGCGGTTGAGTCGCTTGGTGAGCCATTCGAACCGCTTCTTGCGGCCCACGAACGGGATTTCGCCTGCGAATGGGGCCGACATGTCGTCGAGGTCGTGACGCGAGCGTACCTTGTTGTCCATTGCCTCGCGCACGAATATGATGCCGGCGGGGAGCAGGATGGACAGGAGGAACGCGATGGCGAGCACTATCTTCTTCTTAGGCTCGACGGGTCGGTTGGACCCGTAGGGGGGAGTGATGACGCGGGTGTTGTCGGCGGTGAATTTGCGCGACAGTTCGTTTTCCTCGCGTTTCTGCAGCAGATAGAGGTACAGTTCCTCCTTTACTTTCTGCTGGCGTTCGACGCTGAGCAGCGCCTTGGCCTGCTGCGGCCCTTGGGCGAGGTTGGCGCTGACTTTACCCTTTTCGGCTTCCATATTGGCCACGGCGCGGCGGGTAGCCTCGACCTGGGCGTTGATGGCGCGTATCACGGACTCGCGCAGCCCCTTGAGCTGGGTGTCGTAGTCCTGTACCAGCGGGTTGTTGGCCGACGTGGCCGCCTCCACATTGTTGCGGGCCAGCAGCATCTTGTTGTATTCGGCAATCTGCACCTCGAGCTGGTTGCTGGTGGTACCCGTGTTTACAGGAATCACGGCATTGGAGTTGGCCGGATTCATTACGTATTCCTTCAGGTACTGAGCCACCTGCATCTGATTGACGGCCATAAGGATCTGGTTGTCAAGCTCGGCCGACGAGCCCATCTGGAGTTTGGCTGCTTCTTCGAAGTCGGGCACCCTGATACGGGACTTATAGGAGAGGATATTGTCGTCGACGCCTCCCAGTTCGGTTTCGATGGCTACGAGACGTTCGTCGATGAATTCGTTGGTGGCCGCCGCTACTTTGTTCTTGTCTTCAATCCAGTCCTGGTTGTAGATCTCGACCATGGTCGACAGGATTGCTTCGGCGCGCGGGACGTTGGTGTCTTTGAAGGTGATTTCCACTACATCGGCGTCACGGTCGGCCAGGTCGACGCCGAGATTGGTCTGGAGATCCTCGACAGTGCCGTGCAGGCCGTTGTGGGATACGAGGTATTCGGTTTCTTCTTTCGGAAGCTGTGCGGTGAATTCGGGGTTGGGGGTGACGACGACACGTCCTATCGGGGTGCGGACGGTGGCGCCGAGGCGGAGGGGAACCTTGTTTTTGTGTTTGACCGGTTTGCCGGCGGCGTCGACCGAAACGAACTTGTCAAGCGAGACGGAGCCTTCGGGACTGACCGTCATTCGGAAGCTGCCGTAGTCTTCCGCGCCAAGGTCGAGGAACTGATACAGATAAGGTTGCGACGACTGGAACAGCGATGCGCCGTGGGGGAAGGCCAGGAGGGTGACGTCGGTCTGCAGGTTGAGCTTCAGCGCCACCTGTGTCAGCAGGGCCGGCGACTTGAAGGTGATGATTTCGTTATATACGTTAGACCTCATGCGTCCCAGGCCGAAGCCGGAGAAGGAGGAGGCCATGTTGTCGATCGAGTTGCCCTGGTCTTCGTCCTTGATCAGCACCTGCTCGGTGCGGAGGTACACGGGCATCTTGCGTATCACCTTGTAATAAGCGAAACCGCATATCACAATGATCGATACGAGGAACCAGATCCATTTTGAGGCGCAGGCGGCCAGATAGTCGCGCAGATTGAATCCCGACTGGAATGTGGCGTCGGCGGTTTTATTGTCTTTTGCCATTTTTTATCGGATAGACTCTTACTTTTTGATGAAGACACCGAGGGTCGTGACCACGGTGGTGAGGAGCGAGGCTACCGACACCCAGAAGCTGATGTTGGTGGCGCTGTTACCGTTGGCTATGGTCTCGCGCTTGGTCATGTTGTTGGGTTCGACGTAGACCACATCGTTCTGCTGCAGGTAATAGGCGGGCGATGTGATGGTCTTCTCGGCGTTGGTGAGGTCGACGGTGTAGGTGTATATCTTGCCGTCGATGTTGCGCAGCACCTTGACGTTGTCGCGCATACCCTTGATGTTGATGTCGCCGGCCAGTGCGAGGGCGTCGGTAATGGTCATGTAGTCCTTGTTGAAGTCGATACGGCCCGGTTTGAGCACCTGGCCCAGGACGCTGACACCGGAATTGATGAATTCGACGGTGACGGTGGGGTCCTTGGCCAGCTCGCGGCCCATCAGCTCGCCCTTGATGAATCCGACGATCTCGGCGCGGGTCATGCCGCTGACATGGATTTTGCCAAGCACGGGGAAGTCGATGTCTCCCTTCTCGTCGATGGTGTACGGAGCAAGCTGACCGCTCGCTATGCCGGCCTGCGTGTCGGTGACGTATCCGGCGGTGGAGGCCGTCTCGCTGGACAGAACGGAGAATACGGGATTGTTGAACAGGGCGCTTACGGCGGCGTCGCGGGTCTTGACCACGATTACGAGCTTGTCGCCCGGCTTGGCCCTGAATGCCAGGGGCTGCGACACGTTGATGATGGTTTCGGGAGTGGCGTCCTGGAAATATGAGACATTCTTGGGCGTGGCACATCCGGCGATACCCGCCGCGCACAGTATGGCGGCCATGCCGTATGTAAGACGTTTTATGATTTTAGTCATTGTTTGATATGCGTTGTCGCGAACAACGTTATTTTCTGTGTCTATACAATTTTCTATTCTATAACAATCAACTCGGAAAATGGCATTTTATTTTCTAAAGTGTATTGAAATTGCTAATTTTGCAACCCAAACACAGGATAACGTAAATCCGATAACACTAAGAAAAGAACAAGATGTCAACACAGATAGACAACGGGGGCGTTGTGGCCAACACGTCCAACGCCCGCAAGGTGACTACCCGCCGTCTGATCGAGATGAAGCAGCGCGGCGAGAAGATAGCTATGCTCACGGCCTACGACTATTCGTCGGCGCTGATAGTGGACGGCGCGGGCATAGACGTGATACTGGTGGGCGACTCGGCCAGCAACGTGATGGCCGGCAACGTGACCACACTGCCCATCACGCTGGACCAGATGATATATCATGCCAAATCGGTGATCAAGGGCACGAAGCGCGCACTGGTGGTGGTGGATATGCCGTTCGGTTCGTATCAGGGCAACTCGAAGGAGGCCCTGGCGTCGGCCATCCGCATCATGAAGGAGAGCCATGCCGAGGCGGTGAAGATGGAGGGCGGCTCGGAGATCCGCGAGTCGGTGGAGCGCATACTGAGCGCCGGCATCCCGGTGATGGGCCATCTCGGACTGACGCCGCAGAGCATCAACAAGTTCGGCACATACAACGTGCGCGCCAAGGAGGAGGCCGAGGCCGAGAAACTGGTGGCCGACGCCAAGATGCTGGAGGAGATAGGATGCTTCGCCATCGTACTGGAGAAGATCCCCGCGGCGCTGACTGCGCGCGTGGTGAAGGAGCTGTCGATACCCATCATAGGCATCGGCGCGGGACCGGCCGACGGTCAAGTATTGGTGATGCACGACATGTTAGGCATCAACAAGGGCTTCTCGCCCCGTTTCCTGCGCCGCTACGCCGACCTGGCCGAGGTGATGAACAGCGCCATAGGCCGCTACGTGGAGGACGTCAAGAGCACCGACTTCCCCAACGAGGCGGAATCCTACTGAAGCCTGAAGAAGATTGTAATGAAAAGAATCGGCAGCTTGTAAAAGTTGCCGATTCTTCATTATACAGGACATGGAGTATCCTGATTTCGCGTTAGTAATTCGTTCTTTAGTGTTCGGAGGTGTGGCTGTCAGCGCACAATGAACTTGCGTCCGGCGCGGATGTAGATGCCGGGAGTGAGGTGGTCGGGGTTCACCTGACGACCGCTAAGGTCGAACACGCGGTTGTCCTCCGGTCTCTGCTCGTCAAGGACGTTGTCCTGAATGCCGGACGAATCTATTTTCTTGAAGCTGGGATGGAGGTAGATCGGTTTGGGGCCGAAGTCATCGCCGGTCACCGATCCGTCAAAGTGGTAGGTGCGCGTAAACGATACCTGAACTCCGGGGGTTTCGGTAAACCAAAACGAGCCGCGATTCGAAATAAGCAGATTCTCGTCATTTCCGTCGTTGCCGTTAATCCATGAGTCTTCGGACACCGGCTTCAGATAGACCCCTAAGGTGTATTCCCTGTCGGTGGCCGACGACGAGCCGAAGACGGCGTCTCCGGTCTGGAAATAAACCGGTTTTCCGTCGTTTTGCGCCACAATCTCCCCTGACACGATATGCAGATACGTGTTGCGCCGGCCCTTGACCCAGACATCGGGATAGTCCGGTACGATACCTTGGATATAGATGGTTCCGTAAGTGCCCTTGATGGTAACCTCGCGCGTGAGGTCACGATATTCCGGATTGTCGGAAAACAGGGACTCGTACAGGTCGTAGTGCATTTCCCATTTTTCTTCCGGCAGGTCCAGGTCATCGGGATTTTCGGCACATGCGCCGGACGGCACCGCCATCGCCATCCCGGCTAAAAGTATGGTGAAGAATGTCTTTTTCATTGGATGTCCCTTTAGTGGATTAATATGATGGCGACAGGCGCCTTGTTGTTCGGTACGGTTATCACTATGGTTCGGGCCTGTTATTTCACCACGATTTTCTTACCGCGCGACACATAGACGCCCGGTGTGAGATTGTTGCGGTCGGCCTTGATGCCCGAAAGGGTGTACACCGGTGCGTCGGCCTCGTCTTGCGCCGCATTGATGCCCGCCGGTACGCCGGTCGGAGCAATCAGTCGCGGATGGGCATATATCTCAGCCTCGGGGAATTTGGTTTCCTGTATTAAAATCGGTTCCGGAACTCCATCAGTTTGCCATCGTGTGAATTCTTCGAACCCATAGCCGTCAGCCGGTTCCTTATTAAGCCAGAATGCGGTTCTTTCGGCGGCTGCGTATTCCAGTCTGTCGGCTTCGAAATTCCTTTTAAAGACAAGGGGGAGTGTGCCCGAATTACAACGAATTATTGATAATGTGTAGGTATTGCCTGAATCAAATACTCCTGTTAATGACCCTGCGTTAAAGTATTGTGGCTCTCCGGCCGCTTCAACCGGCTGACTGCTCCATAAAAGCAATTGGTTGTTCAGTATATCATCGTCAGGTAAACCTATTTTTACCCATGAAGTTGGACAGCTTTTGGCAAGACCTTGAATATACAGACAGTTCTCGCCGCGCACAACGGTCACATCCATTGTCAGGTCCTTGTATTCGGGAATGTCGGAGTATGAAAAGATGCGGTAGTCGTCATAAACGAGCTGCCAAGTCTCTCGCGGCGCATCCTCCGGCACCTGGATTTCCTGTGCCTGTACGCCCGCAATGCCAAGTGTCAGCATTGCCATTATCATGTAAAACTTTTTCATAGCTTTATACATTGATGGATTAGTATATATGAAGTCCCATTGTAATGTTGACTTCGTTATTTCACCACGATTTTCTTACCGCGTGACACATAGACGCCAGGAGCGAGATGGTTACGGTCGGCCTTGATGCCCGAAAGGGTGTACACGGGTGCGTCGGCCTCGTCTTCCGCCGTATTGATGCCCGCCGGTACGTTGGTCGTGTCTATCAGTCGGGGATGGACATATATCTCAGCCTCGGGGAATTTTGTTTCCTCCATTATAACTCCTTCATAGTTCCATTGTGTGAATTCTTCGAATCCATAGCCGTCAGCCGGTTCCTTATTAAGCCAGAATCCGGTTTTTTCGGCAGCTGCGTATTCCAGTCTGTCTGATTCGAGATTCCTTTTAAAGACAAGGGGAAGCGAACCCGGATCACAAAGAATCATATATAATATGGAAGTATGGCTTGTATATAAGTCTCGTTTTAAGGTTCCTGTGTTGAGATATTGTGTCTCTCCGTCCGCTTCAACCGGCTGATTGCTCCATAAGAGCAATTGGTTGTTCAGTATATCATCGTCAGGTAAGCCTATTTTAACCCATGAAGTGGGACAGCTTTTGGCAAGACCTTGAATATACAGGCAGTTCTCGCCTCGCACAACGGTCACATCCATTGTCAGGTCCTTGTATTCAGGAATGTAGTCGTATGAAATGCTGCGGTAGTCGTCATAAACGAGCTGCCATGTCTCGCGCGGAGCATCTTCCGGCACCTCGATTTCCTGTGCCTGTACGCCGGCAATGCATAGTGTCAGCATTGCAATCAGCATGTAAATCTGTTTCATAGCTTTATAGCGTTTAAGTGTATTATTTATATAGTAAGCCGAGTTATGCACGAATTCTGTTGTGGAGATTTCGAGATTGGTCAATCGGTGCAAATTTAGCATTTTATTATATTATTTCAAAAATATAATGCAAAATGATGCTGCAATTTATAAAAGAGGAGCAAATTGCGGTTGTGTTTTATATTGTTTGTATCATTTGTCACAATTACAATCGTTTTCTTCATAGATTATAAATTTTGTCATTCCAATATTTAAATTGGTGATTGATGCCTGCAAAGTTATATTGAATAATACCGAATTGCAAGAAAATTTGTGCGAAAAATAGTGCGGTTTGTGCGAAAAATAGTGCGGTTTGTGCGAAAAATAGTGCTGAAATGAAATTAGTTAGGAAAAATGGCATCTTTGAGCTATTTTTGTGATAATAAATCCCTATATGTAAATACGAAGAATGAGAGATATGAATGCGAAATGCTTACTCGGATTATTGTTGATTATCCTATTTGTCAGTTGTGGAAGGACACCGTTAAATCCCACTCTGGTGGAATTGGAGAAAATGGCGGACACTATGCCGGAGAAAGCATTGGTAACACTGCATTCAATTCCGCATAATGGATTGTCAACTGCTGACAAAGTGTATTATAATCTTTTGTCAGTAAAGTTTGTTGATAAAGCATATATTGATCATACGTCAGACAGCATCATTCTTCCCGTCATTGATTATTATGAAGACCATGGGCCAAAGGACTGCTATGCAGAGGCATTATATTATGGAGGGAGAGTGTATCATGACATAGGAGACTTTCCTTCGGCCATAAAATATTATGGAGAGGCATTAAGACACGTAGAGGGAAGTAAGGAGACCCTGAAATTGAAAGGGAATATTGTATCTCAAATGGCAAGTCTGTTCAATTCCATGCGGTTGTTTAATGAAGCACAACGATATATTAAAATGTCGATTGATATTGACATGGAACTGAAAGATACGGTTAACTTGATATACGATCTGGAAGTATTGGGTGCTAACTATATAAAAGTTAAAAACTATGATGAAGCTGAAAAAACTTTCCGTCGGGCAATAAGTATCGCTGATAGTAAAGCTCCTTTGGAAGCCATGATGGATTCAGTTTATCTGGCATCGATTATGAATTATAAACTGAAGCATATCTCGGCTGTAAATATAATCAGGGGAATACCTTGGCGCGTCGATTCTGCTCTTAATTATGATCAGAAGCAATTCATTTATTCCAACGTATCAGATATATATAGGGGTGCCGGTATGCCGGATTCAGCTTATAAGTATGCGTTAGAATTGGTGAAAATAAAGGATGCCTTGAATCTGAAGAAAGGTTATGCGATTCTATTATCCGATGAATTAAAGGATTTAGTTCCGGAGGATTCAATTCGTCCATACGCTCATCACTACGAGGCTGCTGTGGAGAGCTATATGAACAGTCGCGGGGATGCGAATGCGTTGATACAGAATACACAGTACAATTACAGTATTGTGGAGCGGGACAAGCAGAAGGCCCTCGAGAAGAAGCGCATGATAGAACGGTGGCTCGCCTTGAGCGTCATCGTGTTGCTGTTGGCGATAATCGCGGTGATATATTACCGTGATAAGTCGAACAGGACTCTGATCAGACTGCGTTCGGCTCTGGATAGTTCGCGCGAGTTGAGAAAACAATTGGAAGCTGGCGACGCAAAGGGAGAAGATTCCGGACCGGAATCGGAGCCTACGGCGGAATCGGCAGTTGGGTCGGTAACCGAAGTGACGACAGTAGTAGCACCCGAAGCGACGGCAGAAGACCTGCGCCGGCAGCTGATCGACGAGCTGACGGCAGTGTGCGACAGCAAGAAGAAGCGGTTGCCCCTTTCGCCCGAAATCGAGAATTCGCAGGCATACGCCCAACTGCAGGAGCACATCAAAGAGAAGCGGGCGATTCCGGATACGAGTCCGTTATGGGGCGAACTGCACTCGGTCATCATAGAGGCATCGCCGAACTTCGACCGGCGTCTGCAGTTGTTGTCACCGGGCAAGATAAAGACGGATGCCTACCGTATAATGCTGCTGATAAAGTGCGGGGTCACGCCGACGCAACTTTGCGTTCTGATAGGACGAGCCAAGGGAACGCTGTCCACGCGCCGCAGGATATTGGGCCTGAGGTTTACCGATAGCGAGATCAGTCCGACCATGTTCGACAACCTGGTCTATGCGCTGTGACGGTAGTGGCGCGGGCGCATCAACCCGACAAGAGTTTTTTAGACAGGAGAACAGGAGGAACAGGAGATAGTCGGTAGTGCATTGACGACGTGGACGTCGTCATCCCAGTCGCAGCGGCTCCTGTTTCTACTGTTCTCCTGTCTAAAATACTCGCGCGGCAGGGAAAGTCCGCGCCACTAAAATAAGGAGCGCCGAAAGACGCTCCTTATTATGTTATTAGATGTCGGAATTATTGTTATTAGATGTCGGGGTCTTGGACTGTCGGGTCCGGGGTCAGAGCACGATGTTGACGATGCGGTTGGGGACGACGATAACCTTCTTGGGCTGCTTGCCGTCAAGCCATTTGGCGGCGTTGGGGTCGGCGAGGGCGGCCTGCTCCACGGCGGCCTTGTCGGAGCCGGCGGCTACCTCGATGCTGAAACGGGTCTTGCCGTTGAAGCTGACGGGATATTTCACGGTGTCCTCCACCAGCGCGCTTTCGTCTACCTCGGGCCATGCGGCGTCAACCACGCTGGTGTCGTGGCCGAGACGGTGCCAGAATTCCTCGGCGATGTGGGGCGCGAAGGGGGCGATGAGGCGCGTGATGATGTCCATGGCCTGACGGTTGCGCGACTTCATGGACGACAGTTCGTTGACTGCAATCATGAATGCAGATACCGATGTGTTGTACGAGAAATTCTCGATGTCCTGCGTCACCTTCTTCACCAGCTTGTTGACGGTCTTGGCCTCCTGCGGGGTCATGGGGGCGTCGGAAGCGAGGTCGGCGTTGTCGAACAGGCTCCAGAGCTTGCGCAGGAAGCGGTTGACGCCGTCGATGCCGTTGGTGTCCCAGGGCTTGGACTGCTCCACGGGGCCGAGGAACATCTCATACAGGCGCAGCGTGTCGGCGCCGTAACGCTCCACGATGTCGTTGGGGTTTACGACGTTGAACATGGACTTGGACATCTTTTCCACAGCGTAGCCGCACACGTACTTGCCGTTCTCGAGAATGAATTCGGCGTCGGCGAAGTCGGGGCGCCATTTCCTGAACGCCTCGGTGTCGAGCACGTCGTTGTCGACCATGCTGATGTCCACGCGGATGGGCGTGGTGTCGTAGTCTTTCTTCAGGCCCTTGCTGACGAACGTGTTGGTGCCTTTGATGCGGTAAACGTAGTTGCTGCGGCCCTGTATCATGCCCTGGTTCACCAGCTTCTTGAAAGGTTCCGGCTCGGCCACGACGCCAAGGTCGTACAGGAACTTGTTCCAGAAGCGGGAATATATCAGGTGACCCGTGGCGTGTTCGGCGCCGCCCACATACAGGTCGACGTTACGCCAGTAGGCGTTGGCTTCCTTGCCCACGAGGGCCTCCGAATTGTGCGGGTCCATGTAGCGCAGGTAGTAGGCCGAGCTGCCGGCGAAACCGGGCATGGTGCATACCTCGATGGGATAGCCCTCCCTGGTCTTCCAGTCCTTGGCGCGGCCCAGCGGGGGCTGGCCGTCCTCGGTGGGAAGATATGAGTCGACGGCAGGGAGCTGCAGGGGCAGCTCGGATTCGGGCAGCATACATGCCATGCCGTCCTTGTAATATACGGGGAAGGGTTCGCCCCAATAGCGCTGGCGGCTGAAGATGGCGTCGCGCAGGCGGTAGTTGACCTTGACGCGGCCGATGCCCTCGGCTTCGATAAACTGCTTGGTACGTGCTATGGCCTCCTTGACAGTCAGGCCGTTCAGGTCGAGTTTCGGACCCTTGGAATTCATCATGATGCCCTCCTTGGCGTCAAACGACTGCTCGGAGACGTCGGCACCCTCGATAAGGGGTATGATAGGAAGGTCGAAATGGCGTGCGAATGCGTAGTCGCGGCTGTCGTGTGCAGGAACTGCCATGATGGCGCCCGTTCCGTAGCCGGCCAGCACATAGTCGGACACCCAGACGGGAATGTTCTGACCCGTGAGGGGATTGACGGCATAGCTGCCGGTGAACACGCCCGACACGCGCTTCTCGATCTGGCGCTCGCGCTCGGTCTTGTGCTTCACCTCGTCAAGATAGGCGTCTACCAGCGGCTTCTGCTCGGGAGTGGTGAGCAGGGGCACATATTTGGACTCCGGAGCGAGCACCATGAAGGTGACGCCGAAGATGGTGTCGGCGCGGGTGGTGAATATCTCGAGGTTCAGGTCCCGGTCGGCCACCCTGAAGTTCATTTCGGCACCCTCGCTGCGGCCTATCCAGTTGCGCTGGGTCTCCTTGAGGCTTTCGCTCCAGTTCAGTGTGTCGAGACCGGAGAGGAGGCGCGGCGCGTAGGCCGAGACGCGCAGGCACCACTGGCTCATCATCTTCTGCTCGACGGGATGGCCGCCGCGAACGGAGAGGCCTTCCGAAACCTCGTCGTTGGCCAGAACGGTGCCGAGGGCCGGACACCAGTTCACCATAGTCTCGCCGCGATATGCGATGCGGTAGTTCATCAGCACGTCGGCCTGTTCGCGCTCGGACATGGCGTTCCATTCGGCGGCGGTGAAACGCATGGGCTTTGTGTCCGCCGCGTTGACGCCCTCGGTGCCGTTGGCGGCGAAACGCTCCACCAGGCCGGATATAGGCATGGCCTTGTCAGCGTCCAGGTCATAATATGAGTTGAACATGCGGATGAACGCCCACTGGGTCCATCGGTAATATTCCGGGTCGCAGGTGCGCACCTCGCGGCTCCAGTCGAAGCTGAAGCCGATCATGTCGAGCTGACTGCGATAGTTGTTGATGTTGCTGACGGTGGTTATTTCGGGATGCTGCCCGGTCTGGATGGCATACTGCTCGGCGGGGAGGCCGTAAGCGTCATAACCCATGGGATGCAGCACGTTGAAGCCGTTCTGCCGCTTATATCGGGCGTAGATGTCGGAGGCGATGTAGCCTAACGGATGGCCCACGTGCAGACCGGCTCCCGACGGATATGGGAACATGTCGAGCACATAGAACTTGGGGCGGGACGAATCCACGTCCACCTTGTAGATATAGTTGTCGCGCCAGTACTGCTGCCAGCGCTTCTCGATGTCCTGATGATTATATTCCATTTATATCGTGTTGTATGTTTCGGGAATGTATTACGGAAAAACAGTGCAAAGTTACTAAATCCGATTATCTTAGGCAATTTATTCGAAAAAAAGGAACCTGGCGTCGTGAGTCGCGATATTATCAGAGTCTGGAATCTGACGCCAGTCGCCATAGGCGGAGGAGAGATAAGCGTCGTAATCTGCGGGGACCGGAAACTCATGACCTTCGAAAACGGCTTTGGTCAAAGGGAATATCATCGCTGGCGCCATGGAGTAATACCATGGGCATCCGGGACTGAGCCTCAGTCGGGAGGAGGCCGAGAACCGGCCTAATGCCCGGAATGCCGGGAACAGGCATCGGGTCAGGAACCTGTATCGTGAACCAACGTCAGCCGAAGCGGAACGCATCAGCGGGCGTTCCACCAGTCTGTTGGCCAGGGTGCCGGACAGCCGTTGAAGAAGCCTGTTCTGATGCGGTTCAAAAGGGAAGATGTCCACCTGCAGGCCGCGTAAGTTGCGCCGACGGTGCAGTCCGTTGTCCTGTACGTATTCAGACTTGAGGTCGCGCAACACATTCCAGAATCCGAAGAAACCGGGGTCGGTTTCCCGGCATTGCAGCACGAAATCGGGATGTGGATGCAGCTCAAGCATCAGACGCTTGAATTTTTCCGCATCCTGCCGGGTCATGGCTATGTCCGTGTCGTCGTCCCAGGGTATATATCCGCCGTGGCGCATGGCTCCGAGCAGTGTGCCGCCATCGAGCCAATAACGGATGTCGTGTTCGCTGCAGAATGAATCGATGAACTTCAGCATCTCCAGCATGCGCAGCTGCGCACGCCGCAACTCGGACCCGTCGGGATTGTAGCGGGCCCGCAGCTCGGCTTGTGTATTAGGGTCAATCATAACTGCAAAATTAATAAAATCTATAGGAATAGAGAAATTTTCACCGACAACCTTAACGGATAAGGAAACGGCGGGGCGCGGTTCCGGTAATTTTGCCGGAAAAAAGAAATGGAGAAACTATTGTTAGGGAACAATGAACAGTTCGTGGCCGACGATCTGCTGAACCGGGCACAGAGCAGCTGGAATGCGATGAACCGGTACCGGCAGGACCGCGACCGGTGCAAACGGTTCACTTACGGCGACCAGTGGAGCGACATGGTGGAGACGGCCGGAGGGCTGATGAGCGAGGAGGCGGAGATGCGCAACCAGGGACGCACGCCATTGAAAAACAATCTGATACGGCGCTTGGTGCGCAATGTGCTGGGCGTGTTCCGCAATCGGTATGTGCAGCCGGTGTGTACGGCCCGCGACGGGTCGGAAGCGATGCAGGCGGCGACGATGCAGCGGCTGTTGCGCTACAATGCGGAGCTGAACCGGCTTGGCGAGGTGTATGCCCGCACCATGGAGGAATTCCTTATATCGGGGATGTGCGTGCACAAGAAGTGGTATGGCCGCAAGGGTCGCGTCAGCGACTGCTGGACCGACTTCGTGCAGCCCGACAGGTTCTTCATGGACATGAGCGGGCGTGATTTCCGGGGCTGGGACATTTCGCTGATAGGTGAGATCCACGACATGACTCCGGCGACGCTGCTGGCTACATTCGCCGACAGCGAGGAGAAGCGCGAACGGCTGGTGAAATGCTATGGCGACCTGTCCGTGACGGCTTACGACCGGACGTGCCGCGTATGGGAGATATGGGAACGTACCTATCCGGCGCGCTGGCATTGCCATGACCGGGCGACGGGACGATGCTGGAAGGTGGACCGCGAGATGTATGCCGCGGTGATGGACGAGAACCGGCGCCGGCGCAGGGAGGGCATTCCGGAGGTTGAGACGCGCTGGTATGTCGACGACGAATGGCGCTGGAGCTTCCTGTCGCCCGATGGAGTGGTGATAGACTCGGGCGTATCGCCCTACAGGCATGGCGGCCATCCGTACGTGTTCAAGGCATATCCGTACATCAACGGCGAGATACACAGCTTCGTGAGCGACATCATCGACCAGCAGAAATACACCAACCGCCTGATCTCGATGTATGACTGGATTCTGAAGTCGTCGGCCAAAGGTGTGCTGCTTATGCCGGAGAATGCGTTGCCCAAGGGTGTGGACCTGGATGCCGTGGCCGAGGAATGGAGCCGGTTTGACGGGGTGATATTGTTCCGGCCCCATGCCGGCGAGCCGCTGCCGCAGCAGATCAGTTCCAAATGCACGGACATCGGCCTGACCGAACTGCTGAACATCCAGATGAAGATGATGGAGGACATATCGGGCGTGAACGGGGCGTTGCAGGGGAAGCTGGATTCCGGTTCCATGTCGGGTACGCTGTACAACCAGCAGACGCGCAATTCGCTGACAGCGCTGTCCGACATGATGCTGTGTTTCGACGATTTCATCAAGCAATGCACCGCCATGGACGCCGACAATATCGGGCAGTTCTATACCCCGGACAGAATCAGGAGGGTGACCGGGACGGGTTCAGACCTGACGGTAGACCGGCTGTTCGACGGTTCGCGCTTCGACTTTTCGTTCGAGTGACAACGACGGTTTTAGAAACTGTTTAAATTTATTACGAATAAATTTTTATATGGATTCTTTCATGGATTTTTAAGAATCTTTTTGGCTGTTTTCGCCAAGTTTCGGCAGTCGCAACCGAAAGGTTTCTCCTTTCTCAACTTGCGAAAACATCTCAAAAATCTTCTCAAAATCCATTGAAAATAAATTTAAACAGTTTCTTAACGGATAAGGAAACAAGGGGAGGATAAGGGGCTAATTTTGCAACGTCAACCAAAACAAACAATTATGGAACTATTCAAAATGAAGAAACCGAAGGAAGATGACGCCGAGGCGCGTCAGGTTCCGCAGGAGGCGCAGGAGGCGCGGGAAGCTGAAGAAGTGCAGGAAGCGGAGGAGGTGGAGGAAGTCAGCCCTGCGGCCGAAGAAGAAAATCCGGAGGATGCCGGGACAGAGACTTCGGAAGCGGAAGGGCTGAAACTGCCGGTGGCCTCCGAGATTGCGGCCACTCTCGGCCATCCGGAACTTGAGGCCGGACTGCAGGAAACGCTGACGGGTATGCAAGCAGAAATTGAGGCCGGCAGGATAACGGACGAGACGGTCCGGCTGATAGCCTTAGGCCTGGACTACGAACGGGCGGTGAAGGAAGCCGACGCCGCCGGCGAGATCAGGGGGCGCAACGCTGCCATCGAGGAGAGGCTGCTGACCCGCAACGACAGCGACGGCATTCCACATCCCGGAGGCGGACATGGCGCCGGCGCCACAACGCACGCATTCTCGATTTTCGATCTGGCACGCAGCGCCCGATAACCTGTGACAAAAACATTCATTAACCACTAATCATTAATCACTAATTACTAATTAATTATGAGTGAGACAATAGAACTGAGCAAGCCCACGAAGGGCGTAACCGTAAGTGCAGTGGCCGACATGACAGGCGGCATGGCCCCCGGCCATCTGATGGAAACCGACATAGACCAGGAGCTGTTCCGGTTCAATTCGGACGACACTCCGCTGATGAACCTGATGCTTCAGGCCAAGCGCGTGAAGGTAAGTTCGCCGGAGATAGACCATTACATGGTTGACGAGCCGCGCAGCAGCGTTGTGACCATCGGCAGTGTGGCCGGCGGGGGCATTCAGAGCACTCTGCCCCTGGATAGCGCGGACCAGGCGTTGGTGCGCCCGTGCAGCACGCTGCTTGTGCCCGGCGTGGACGGATGTGACGAGACAGGCGTGACCACTCCCGGCAAGGCACTGATGCTGTATGTGACCGGCATAGACAACGCCACCAACAATCCCATAGTGCGTGCCGTGAACGGCTATCGCCGCCAGACGTCGGACGAGTTCTCGTCGCTGCCGCCTATCCCCGAGGGATCGCGATGCGTGATACTGTCCAATTCGCTGGCCGAGACGCAGAAGACTGTGGACCCCGAGCTGATAGTGCCCCAGGCCACGCGCGTATATCTGCAGAAACGCGGCATGAACCAGGTGGTGAGCGATTACTTCGAGAGCCAGCGAAAGCACATCCCCTTCACTAACGCCATCCTGGCCGAGCAGGCCATATCCAACTTCAAGGTACGTGGCAACCGCACGCTGTGGGCAGGCCGTCCCGGCAAATTCAAGGTGAACGTGGAAGGCCTTGGATTGCAGACGGTTTATTGCACCGAGGGCTTGAGATGGCAGTTCAAGCGCGAGATGCAGCACGAGGGGAAGTGGACCATCGAGAAGATCATAGCCCTGGCCAAGATGTTCTTCACCGGCGAGGACGTGCCCAAGACGGCGTTGCTGTTGGCCGGCAAGAACCTGCTGGAGCAGATACAGGGCGTGGACTACAGCAAGCATCCCGAGATCCAGATCACAAGCAAGGTGAACAGTCTCGGCTGGCCGGTGACGAACTTCCACACGGTGTTCGGCGACATCGAGATCAAGCGCGAGCCTACGCTGGACCGTCTTGGCTGGAGCAATTCGGGCGCCCTGATAGGCGAGAACCGCCTGGTGCACTATGTGTACAGCTCCAAGCATAGCTTCAGCGACCGCGTGGACGGGCAGGAGGCCACCCGCAACGGAATCCTGATATGGGACGCCCTGGCATTGAAGGGAAGCTGCCACATCTGGATAGACGGCGAGGGCGAGGAGCGCGAGACGGATTCCACGGTGTTCAGGATGTGGGACAAGGAGACGGCTCCCGAGAATCCGCAGGAGGGCTGCCTGTACTATCTGCTGAACGACTGCAAGGGAATCTCCGCCTCCGCACGCATCGGCCAGGTATGGGTGTGCGCCGGCGGCGACTGGAGCCTGTGGAGAGGCGAGGCCTCCGTGTGATGAACTGTAATTCAAGTCAACGATTATGGACACGAACAGAAAGAAAGAGAGGCGCACCTATGGCGTGCGGCTGATGGAATGGCAGGCCCTGATACCTGCCGGATACGGAGTGGTGAAGGTTCACTTCAAGGGAGGGTGCTATTCGGGCTACGGCCAGACCCCGGCCACCTTCACCACCGACAACGCGGCGTTGCAGCGGCTGATAGAGGACAGCAGCTATTTCGATAGCGGCAAAATCTTCAGGATGCGATGAACGTGCCGGTGACGTGGCTCACGCGTCGGGCGGTGATGCTGCTTGACGAGGACATGGAGGAGATAGCGGCGGCCGAGGTGTTCGGCGACCCCGGCATGGAGCTGAGCCGGCTGGCGGGCGAGCTGGTGCCGGAAGGGGCGTCGAAGACGATGCGCGAAGCTGATTTCGGCGACATCGACGAGACACTGAGCCTGTGTGGCGGCAAGAATGTGAAGGCCGCGGGCAGCCGGCTTGAGATGAAAGTGCCTGACGACTTCCTGCGGCTGGTGGAATTCCGGATGAGCGACTGGCCGCGCAGCCTGACCGACTGGCGCGAGCCACAGGCCGTGATGCACGGCTACAGCCTGCCCGGACTGCGGCTGGAGAACCGCCCCGACGGACGGTATCTGATAGCGGACGGCACCAAGACGGGCGCCACCGTGGTAAGCGCGCAGTATCTGCCTGTGGCCGAGGTTAAGGACGACGGCCACGACCGGACGGTGTGGCTTCCTCGTTCATTAGTGAACCGCACGGCCCGGACCATCGCCACCATGGCCCGCGAGATAATAACAACCTGACCTGACAACCGGGAGCATAGACATTCCGCCAAGCCCGGACTCTGCGACGAGGGTGCGACGCAAAGGGAATCACATTCCCCGACCGCCGCACCCTCCGATCATGTAATATAGCCGCCCATATTTCGTTATAAATAAGATGAAACGACTGGTATTTGCTACGAACAACAAGCATAAGATTGAGGAGGCGCGGGCCATATTGGGACCGGCCGTGGAACTGGTGTCTCTGGGCGAGATAGGGTGCCGGGAGGACCTGCCGGAGACGCAGGCCACACTGGAGGGGAACGCCTTGCAGAAGGCGCGCTATGTGCAGGAGCATTACGGCGTGGCGTGTGTGGCCGACGACACGGGGCTGATGGTGGACGCCCTCGGCGGCGAGCCGGGTGTGCTTAGCGCGCGGTATGCGGGCACGGGCCATGACTCGGAGGCCAATATGCGCAAGCTGCTTCAGAACATGGAGGACAAGGACGACCGCAGGGCGCATTTCTCGACCATGCTGGCATACGTGGATGCCGAGGGCAACGCCCGCACGTTCGAGGGCCGCGTGGACGGCGAGATAGCGCGCGAGCGCAGCGGCGAGTCCGGATTCGGCTACGATCCCGTATTCATTGCCGGGGAGACGGGCGAGACGTTCGCCCGCATGAGTCCCGAGGCGAAAAACGCCATATCCCATCGCGGCCGCGCATTCAGGGCTTTCCGCGACTGGTTCGTGACTCTGGTAATGCTGCTTATGATGTGGGCGGTGCCGGCACAGGCCGTGGAGTGGAAGCAGCATCTGAGCTATGACGGCCAGACTTACCGCATTATCGATTCTCCGAAATACACGTATTTCATAGCTCTGAAAGATGTGTACGACGTGCGGGTGGCCGGTTTCAACCGCCCTTACGGCCAGTTGTACCGTTACGACAAGGACAACGACGAGTGGAAATGGCTTAACGCCGACACGGGGCTGTCGGAGAATGTGGTGTGTACGGCGGGATATGACTTCAAGAACCGTCAGTTGGTGGTGGGGTACATAAACGGCAACATAGACCTGCTGTCCGACTCGGGCGAGGTGACCAATATACCGGGCCTGAAACAGGCCGGCGCGAATGCCTCGCAGGACATCATGGACATAAACGTGGACGAAAACAACGGCAATGCCTGGATTGCGACGGGCACCGGATATGTCAGCATCGATACCTCGAAGGGAGAGGTGGCTACCTCGCGCAATTACGGGCGTCCCGTGCAGAGCGTGGGAAAAGTGGGCGAATACCTGTTGGTGGCTGCGGATTCGTGCCTATGGTACGGCAGCGAGCTGAGCGGGGATTTGGGCTCGTTTCAGAAGGTCATGAATACTGACAAGCGTGTATTCCGGCGTATGCTGACGCTGGGCGACCGGGTGTATGCCATGTATGGCGACAGCCACCCGGTGATGGGTCGGGTCATAATCCGTGACGGAGTGCCTGAATTTCAGGTGACGTCGTACGCAACCGAATATTCGATGGAGCGCGGAGCCGACTGCATCGTCACGTCCGGACGCCGATGGGTGCGTGTCTATGACCGCAACGGACGGACTACGGACTTCCCGATGCCCGAAGCTGTGGCCGATAAAGCGCCTCAGGGCGCCAGCCTCGACGGCAGGACCTGGTGGTTCTCGGCCGGTCGCGACGGTTATTACCGCATGACGGCACCCGGCGCGGACGGTAAATGGACCGTTACAATGCAGGAATATTTCCCCAATGCCGCCAATGCGTTCAGATGCCGCGCCATGACATACGACCGGACTCTGGGTATGTTGATACGCAATCACGGCCACGAAAGACCGTACAACACCATCACCACCCCCGACCTGCTGTGCCGTCTGAAGGACGGACAGTGGAGTCCGTTGTCGCTGACATATTCAGGCAAGGATCCCGAGGAAATATTCTACACCAGCAATCCGATGGGACTGTCGATAGATCCCATGAACACCGACCACATATATTGCGGGTCGAACCAGTACGGGCTGCTGCGTCTGGACCTGACCGGCGAGCACAGCCTGCGCATAGGGCGTCCGAACGACCATGCGGCGGGGAAGAACGGTTTTGTGGCCGGCACACAAATCATGCAGGCATGGAGCGGTTCGTGCAATTTCGGTGTGCCTAAGTTCGACAGCTACAACACGATGTGGGTGCCCTATTTTAATCCGGACACCCGGCAGGCCGAGATATGGTACTGGACGGCCGAGGACCGCGCCGCCTCGATCTCTTCCGCCACATACAGACCGCTGAAGAAAAAGATATTCCGGAATGTGGAGCCTGACGGAAGCGCGTCGCTGATAACTCTTGCCTCGCAGCGCGACATGATAATATACGCGTCCGGCGGCTACGGATCCTGTATTGTGGTGTGGTATCATGGCGGCACGCCTGACACGGAGTCGGACGATGTGGTCCGGATTGTGTCTACGTTCGTAGATCAGGACGGGTCGACGTTCGATTGCCGGCATGTGCGCAGCATGTACGAGGACCGCAGCACCGGCAGGGTCTGGGTCATGTATCAGGGGGGAGTGTTCAATTTCAATCCGGTGGAAATGGCCAACGGCAACACCACCGTGCGGCGTGTCAAGGTGGCGCGCAACGACGGCACCAATCTGGCGGACCTGTTGCTTGACGGTGTGGACGTCATATCGGTGACCGTGGATCCGGCCGGCCGCAAGTGGTTCGCCACCAACGGCGGAGGAATCGTGGTGACAAGCGCCGACGGCACGAAGGTACTGAACACCTATGTCACCGATAACTCGGGGCTGCCGAGCAATTCGATAGATGCGATATGCTACAATCCGGATAACGGATCGATGATGGTATCCACGGGCGAGGGTCTGACGGAAGCATTTCTGAACGAGGCGGAGATATCTGGCAAAGCCCAGGTGCGAGCTTATCCCAATCCGGTACGTCCCGGCTACATGGGGATGGTGACCATCGACATGCTGCCCGAAGGCTCGATGGTCAAGATTATGGATGCCGCCGGCAGAATGGTGCGCGAACTGGGCGAGGCTCCGGGAGGATCCATCGAATGGGACATGACCAATTACAACAGGCGCCGTGTGCCGGCCGGCATATACTATATCCTCGGCACCAACGGCGCGAATCAGGATGCCTTTACCAAAATGGGTAAAATACTTGTGGTGGAATAGGAATATATGGGATTTAAAGGGACAAAATATCTTTTAATAGCGACTATGGCCGTGACGGTCAGCGTCGGAGCGAGTGCTTTGGACATAAACGTGACTCCGGGCAGGCTGTGCGAGCAGCTCCCGGTGATCGAGACAACGGCCGATGCCGAGTTGAGACTAAAGGGGGCGGTCAATGTGACGGATCTGGCATTGCTTTGCAAAATATCTCCGGCTGTGAGGACCCTTGACCTGTCGACTCTGTTCATAGCACCGTACGAGTACGACGATACAGGGTATATGGACCGGCTGAAGTTCGAGGTCTACGAGCTGGTGCCCAATATGCTGGCCGGTACCGAAGTGACCCGCGTGGTCCTGCCGCCGTACAATCTGACGATAGGCGTCCAGGCTTTCGCACTGAGCAAAATAGAGGAGATAGAGATTCCTGCCACCGTGTCAGGTGTGGGCGACTATGCCTTTGCGGGATGCGAGAACCTGAAGAAAGTGACGTTTGCCGGCCTTCCCGCGAGATTAGGCAAGGGAATGTTCCGTAACTGCACGAATCTGCAGACTGTTGATTTCAAGCAGGGGCTGAACCATGTGCCGGAAGGCTCGTTCTACGGGTGCACCTCCCTGCAGGCCATGCCGGCCGGAGTGGAAACGATCGGAGCCGAGGCATTCAGGAACAGCGGCATTACGGTTGCCGACCTGCGGGACGTTACGGAAGTAGGGGCGTATGCCTTTGCCGATGCCGGGCGGCTGACCACAGTGCTGAGCGACGGCCCGGTCCGCCTCGGTGACGGTGCGTTTGCCGGCGATGCCGCCCTTGAGGATCTTCCCGAACTGACGTCGGACGTGGGACAGGCTATGGCCGCATCCTCCGGCAATGCCTTGACCCAATGGCTGAAATCCCCCATAATAGGTGAGGCGGCCTTTGCCAACAATAAGAATATCACGGTGGTTAAGTTGGGATCGAAAGTCCGGGAAATCAAGGCTCATGCCTTCCGTAACGACAGTGGCATACAGGCGGTAAACGTCGCAGCCCTCGGGGAAACGGTGCCGGTGCTCGATCCCGACGCATTTTCGGGTCTTGAAGCCGAGGACGGCACGTATCCGATCGACCTGCTTGTAGATGAACGGTACGTCGACAAGTGGAAGGAAGCGGAGGTGTGGAAGAAATTCAACATCCGTGGCACATCGTCAGTAGATCAGGTCCTGGCTACGGATTATGACGTTGACATACGCCGTGAGGGCGAGACGGTGACGGTGACGGGCGCCGGGCCGCTGGACAACGTGCGTGTCTCAGGTGTGTCGGGCGTGGCATATTATGACGGAGGAAAAGGGCAGACCGTAATCACCGTTACGGTTCCGGCCAACGAGATAGCCGTGGTCTGCGCGCGTCAGGGCGACAGAATCAAGATAGTCAAGCTTCGATAATCCTCAGTATCTGATCGGCTATCTGCCGGTCGTTGGATAGACGCGGCACCTTGCGCTGGCCGCCGAGCTTGCCGGTGCCTACGGACTTCAGCCATCTGGAGAAAGTTCCGTCGGGTACCGTTATTATTTCGGGCATGTCCAGGAAAAACATTCCGGCGCGCTTAGCGTCGTAGTCGCTGTTGAGCTTGCGCAGTTCATCGTCAAGCCTGCGTGCAAAGGCCTCGATGTCGGCGGGTGCCTTGATCCATTCTATCAGCCATTGGTGACGTCCGCGGCGTCCGCGGTCGGCGAATACGGGCGATACGGTATAGTCCTTGACCGTGCAGTCCAGTTCGCGGCAGGCTTCGGCCAGGGCCTTGTCGGCGTTGTCCTCCATCAGTTCCTCGCCGAAAGCGTTGATGTAGCATTTGGTACGTCCCACTATGCTGATGCGCACGGGGTCGGTGGATTCGATACGCACCGTGTCTCCCATCCGGTAACGCCACAGTCCGTTGCTGGAAGTTATCATCAGTTCATATACCTTGCCCTGCTCCACGCCGGCTATGCCCGTGGCGTCGTCCGGAGTCTTGCCCTGGGGTATGAATTCGTAGTATATGTCGTTGTCCAGTATCAGAAGCATCGAGTTGGAGTCCGGCTGATCCTGTGTGGCGAAGAATCCCTCGGAGGCGTTGTAGTTCTCGACGAAGTGCATCCGCTCGGGGTCGGTGATGCTGCGGTATATCTGGCGGTAAGGCTCGAACGAGATGCCGCCGTGGAAGAATACCTCCAGATTGGGCCATACGTCGTGCAGGTTGTCGGTATGGTTCTGTTCCAGCACTCCCTTGATTACGGCAAGGAACCAGCTGGGTACCCCCGACAGGTTGGTTATGTTGGTTTTGGCGGCCATGCGCACCAGCCGGGGCAGTTTTTTGGACCAGTCTGACATCAGCGCGATGCGTTTGGAAGGAATGCGCACCAGATTGGCCATGGGCGGGCAGCGGTTTATCAGCGTGGCGCTGAGGTCGCCCACATGGATGCGCGGATCCTTAAGGTTCAGCTCGTTGGCGAACGAGCCGCCGAGTATGAATCCCTTGCCGCAGAACATGCGGCTCTGCGGGTTGTTCAGGATGTAATGTGCCACGGTGTCGGCAGCGCCGGCATAGTGCGTGCGGTGCAGCGAATCGCGTGTGATGGGAATAAACTTGGACTTGCCGCCCGACGTGCCGCTGCTCTGGGCATAGTCACGGCAAAGTCCGGGCCACAGCAGGTTGCGTTCGCCCGCAATCATGCGCATCACCAGCGGCCGGATGTCCTCATACTCCACAGGGCGGAGGTCGCGGGCATAATGGGCGGTCACGTCGCCGCTGCCGGCTATCGACGCGAAATCATGCCTGAAGCCTATCCATGTGCTGTCGGCACGGCGCAACAGGCTGCGCAACACGCGTTGCTGTATTTCCTCGCCGTCGCGGCCCCAGTGACGGGTCCGCAGCGCTCGCCGCTCAAACATCCCCCTTACCAGCGGAGTATAGTCCATAGTGAATCTCTCTTATTTATGCTTCTTCCCGGAGCTTTACAACAGGGCAAGTCCGGTTACGCTTTGCAAATTTATAACAACTTTATATTAAAACAGAATTTTTTAGTAATTTTGCTTAGCGAAATCGAAAAAATAGCAAAAAAAACTCTCTATGGGCAAGAATAAACTGAAGAAATTTGCCGATATGGCGGAATTCAAGTGCGTGTATCAGTATCCCCGCGAGGAATTGCTGCGCGCGGGATTCCCGCACAGAGGGAAATGGAACGGCGAGGTGTTCACGGAGTCCAGGCCCCTGATTGTGGAACTGGGCTGCGGCAAGGGGGAATATACCGTCGGACTGGCCCGTCACGACGAGACCCATAACTATGTGGGCATCGACATCAAGGGAGCGCGTATGTGGAGCGGCGCCAGGGAGGTGGAGGCATCCGGTATGACCAATGCCGCGTTTCTGCGCGCCGAAATCGAGAACATAGAGCAATTCTTCGCTCCGGGCGAGGTGGACGAACTGTGGATCACATTCCCCGACCCGCAGATGCAGAAGGTGCGCAAACGCCTTACATCCACACGGTTCCTGAATCTGTACCGTAAGCTCCTGAAGCCTGACGGCATAGTGAACCTTAAGACCGATTCTCCGTTTCTATATGAATACACGCGCCGGCTGGTGAAGCTTAACAATCTGCCTCTGCTCAGCGACAGCACCGACATATATGGACTCGGTTTCGGTCCGGACGATGACCTGTACGGCACGGAGGTGTCCGATCCGGCACGAAGCATCAAGACATATTACGAACAGCAGTGGCTGAGCCGCGGCAAACAGATCAAGCTGTTGCGCTTCCGTCTCCCTGCCGACGGCGAGCTTCAGGAACCACAGGCCGACGACATCCCCAAGGACGACTATCGCTCTACAAAGGGACGGCCTCAGCTGGAAGTCAAGCAAGTTGAAAAAGTTTAGAAAGTTAAGATAATAGCTTAGATTTTAAATCATGACACTATATCCCAATCTTATAATCGATGCGTTGCGGGGCGTGCGTTATCCCGGCAACGGCAAGAGCATTGTCGAACTCGGCATGATAGCCGACAATATGCGCATAGACGGCATGAAGGTCAGCTTCGGCCTGGTGTTCGACAAGTCGACCGATCCATTTATCCGCAGCCTGATCAAGACCGCCGAGGCGGCGATACACACCAACGTCAGCCCCGATGTGGAGGTGACCATCACGCCGGAATTCAAGCGCGACGTGGAGCAGAAGGTGAATCCGCTGCCCAAGGTGAAGAACATCATCGGCGTCAGCAGCGGCAAGGGAGGCGTAGGCAAATCGACCGTGGCTTCCAACCTTGCCGTGGCCCTGGCTGCCGCCGGTTATAAGGTGGGACTGCTTGATGCCGACATATTCGGCCCCTCGATGCCCAAGATGTTCGGCGTGGAAGACGAACCCATATACATGATCAACGAGGAGGGGCGCGACTGGATCGAGCCTATCGAGAAATACGGCGTGAAACTCCTGTCCATCGGTTTCATGGTCGACAAGAACAAGCCTGTGCTGTGGCGCGGCGGAATGGCCAGCAACGCCCTGAAGCAGCTCATCACCGACGCGTGGTGGGGCGAGCTGGACTATTTCCTGATCGATATGCCTCCCGGCACCAGCGACATACATCTGACCCTCGTGCAGACACTGCCGCTGACCGGCGTAGTGGTCGTGACCACGCCCCAGGAGGTGGCGTTGGCCGACGCACGCAAGGGTATAGCCATGTTCCAGCAGGAGCAGGTGAACGTGCCGGTGTTGGGTCTTGTCGAGAACATGGCATGGTTCACACCCGGCGCGCATCCCGACGAGAAATACTATATCTTCGGCAAGGACGGCGGCCTGCGACTGGCCGAGGAGACCGGCACGCAGCTGTTGGGTCAGATACCGCTGGTGGAATCAGTGATGGCCAATGCCGACGCCGGCACCCCCGTCGCGCTCGGCACCACGCCCGAAGCCACAGCCTACCGCGCCCTCGCCGCCCGCGTAGTCGAAGCCGTCGCCGCCCGCAACGCCACCCTCCCGCCCACCCACAAGGTCGAGATGCACTCGTAACCATATAGGTTGAGGTCTATGACGTTGTGGCACGCTATTCATTATTACGGACATTTATATGTTTTTAGTAAAATTGTGTAACTCTATGAATTATGAATACCGTACGGCGCACGGATGTTAGGTCGCAGAGTCTTGATCTGCTTCGGTTTCCTCTGGCTCTGTTCGTAGTCGCCGTACATGTATTCAGACCGTTTCCCTGGCTGGACGACAATGCTGAGGCATTCCCCGTCGTTGACTGGCTTTTTCGCTTTGTAAACGCGTTTATCGTGGATCAAAGCGTTCCCGTGTATTTTTTTATAGCCGGTTATGTTTTCTTTCTCGGCATGGATATGAGTATAAAAAGTTATGCAGGCAAATTACGCCGGCGTTGCCATTCGCTGCTCATACCCTATCTGATGTGGAACACCCTCGCTATCCTTTATCTGATGAAAGTCATGTTGCCCGGAATGCAGGCTGTGTCGGATTTTGCGGACACTCAGCAGTTCCATCTGTCGCTATCCAATTTTATCGAGTGCTATTGGGACAGCAGTCAGGGGATTATACCTCATGTCAATCTCAATGATAATGGGATATATCCTATCGACACTCCATTATGGTTTGTGCGCGATTTGATGATAATGGTTCTCATTACTCCGGCCATATACGCGCTCTATAAATTCCCGACTCCTCACGCAATTACGAAAGTCATTCTTGTTTTCTTCACTCTGGTGTGGGCTGTGAGGATACCGGGTCTCGGACACTTATCCTTGCTGCTCGAAGCATTTGTATTTTTCTCCTGGGGAGGATTCCTGAGTTATCACAAGCGCGACATGATTGTGGAATTCCGCCGATATTCCACTACGTCATTCATCCTCTATCCATTGCTTGCATTGTCTATATTGTTTCTGACACCGATATGGCCACAGGCCATGGTGTATGTAAAGAGTATAAATGTAATTGTAGGACTTTTCTTTTTCTATAATATCGCGGCATGGCTGGTCACGAAGCGACATTGCAGGGCGAGTTCCTTTCTGTCGTCGGCTTCATTCTTTATTTATTGCGGCCATTTTATCATACTTGACCCTGTGGCGAGGCGAGTATTTTCCATTACGGGAACCGGCGGAGATATGGCAGTAGTCAGTGCCTGCATGCTCACTTATATCATAATCATAGGCCTGCTGCTTGGCGTATACGCGATGATGCATCGTTACACTCCTCGTTTGCTAAGATTGTTCACAGGCGGCCGGATGTGAATCCGGAGTGTGAAAGGAATTGAGGCTTTAGAGATCACGCCTGAAGGAATAATGTATTGGAGGATTGGAGTCGAATGGCAGTGCATGATGATTAAACATGATTGAAGATGATTGAAGATGTGATGAGCATGAAATCTGCATGGCGGGGTTTAGAATTACTCTACAACTCTACATGGCGGGTTCAGAATTTGGAATATTGGGAATTTATTCCTAATTTTGCAGTCCGATAAGGGCCCTGATGGCGGAATCGGTAGACGCGCTGGTCTCAAACACCAGTGGAGCAATCCGTGCCGGTTCGACCCCGGCTCAGGGTACAGAAACGGGGGAGTAGAGCACTCTGCTCCCCCTAAAATTTTATAAGTTAACCTCCTTTATAATTTTATTGAAAGTATGATTCCAACTTATCAAGATTGTATGCTTCCTTTACTTAAGATATTGAAAGAGCATGGAACTCTTTCATTATCGGAATGTACCAATATGATCTCAGATATATTTAGGCTTACAAGAGAGGAAAGGAGGGAATTATTGCCGTCTCAGAAACAGACAATTATAAAAAATCGTGTAGGTTGGGCAAAATTCTATTTGAATAAGGCGGGGTTGCTTAATGTAGTATCTCGAGGGAAGTATGTCATTTCTCAGAATGGGTTAAATCTTCTTAACAGTAATCCTTTATCCATTTCAACTGAGGATTTAAAAAGAATTCCAGAATTTAGAGACTTTATACAAAATAATAGAGAAGCTGAGCATTCCATAGATAATAATTCCCAACGCGAAGATACGCAGAAAAAGACTCCGGAAGAAATTATCGATGATAATTATAAGTTTCTAAATAATAATCTGATAAGTGAAGTGTTGGATTTGATACTTCAACGTGATTCGGATTTTTTCGAACGATTGGTGATGAATCTATTAGTAGAGATGGGCTATGGAGAAGGGAAAGTGACAAGAAGAAGCCGAGATGGTGGGATTGATGGCATAATAAATGAGGATAAATTAGGTTTGGAGAAAATATTTATTCAAGCAAAGAGATGGCAGCCAGGGAATAATGTAGGAAGGACTGAAATCGAGGGTTTTGTAGGAGCAATAGATAGACAAAGAGGAGATAAGGGAGTATTTATCACTACCTCTGATTTCTCCAGAGAGGCTTATGATCATTCTTCTACGCATGTGAGTTTGGTAAAAATCAATGGGAATAAGTTAGCAGAGCTAATGATCCAATATAATATAGGGGTAACTAATAAGACTGTATATAAAATTAAAAAAATAGATTTGGATTATTTTGACGAGGCCTAAAATGTATATTGATTAATTTCAGTTAGAAAATAATAGATATAAATATTGCTTCAATCATTAATTCGATATTATTTAATTCAATTACCGTCTATCTGAGACGATTTATCCATATCTTATCTCTAAAAAATGAGATAATAAAATCGTTATCTCAATTTATTGTTAAAATTTGAGATAATGAGATTTTTATTGTAATTTTGTGAAAAATATGAGTTATGATAAATTTAGAGACATTCAAAGCAGGACATTACGAGGATGGATATGGCTATAAATACTTTGTGCCTAACCATATCAATAAAGAATGGACATGGAATAATCCGACTATTAACCATTTGTTGGAAAAAGCAGCCCTGAAATTAGGTGAGCTAAACTCGTTTTCCAAACTTGTTCCAAATATTGATTTATTCATACAGCTGCATGTGACAAAAGAAGCAGTTATATCAAGCCGCATTGAAGGAACCCAAACAAGGATGGATGAGGCACTGCTTCCCGAAACCGAAATACAAATTGAACGAAGAGATGATTGGAAAGAGGTTCAAAACTATATTAAAGCGATTAATGATGCTATCAAAAGTTTAGAAATCCTCCCTATTTCAAGTAGACTAATCCGTAATACTCATAAGCTTTTATTGGATAGTGTTCGGGGTGAACACAAACTTCCAGGAGAATTCCGGACAAGTCAGAATTGGATTGGAGGCAAATCTCTTGCTGATGCCAAGTTTATTCCTCCATCTCATCAACTTATTGGAGAACTGATGGGTGATCTTGAGAAATTTCTAAACAATGATCAAATTCATCTCCCGTCATTATTGAAGATCGCCATTGCACATTATCAGTTTGAAACGATACACCCATTCTTAGACGGCAATGGACGTATAGGCCGGTTGCTAATTACTCTGTTTCTTGTCAAAGAAAAGGTTCTGGATATGCCTTTGCTTTACTTGTCAACATTTTTCGAGAATCCTAAAGACCTTTATTACGATAATCTTTCTTCGATTCGTACAAAAAATGACATGACGCAATGGATAAAATATTTTCTCGTTGGAATAGAGCAGACAGCAACTAAAGCTGTTGAAACATTATCCTCTATACTGCGTTTCAAGAGTGAGGCAGAGGACTTAATAAGGTCCTCTTATCGTAGCCGTTCTACAAATGCAGTTAGGATACTTCATAGACTCATGAAGAACCCATACATAACCGTTGACGACGCAGCTTGTATTTGTGGCATAACATATAACTCAGCTAATACGCTTATCAAGATGATGACAAAAGATAATCTATTGGTAGAGGTGACCGGTCAGAGCCGAAACAGAATGTACGTTTGTAAATCGTATCTATCTCTGTTTGATTAATTTTTTAAGTCTTTCATTGAGGGTTTATTGGTTTTGGTCAGATGGAGATGCGGCGGGCGTCGTCGAGCTGCTGGAGGTGGGCCAGCTCGTCGGGCGACTGCGAGCCGAGCAGGGCGGGCGCAATAAGCAGGACTTCGCTGAGAATGTTGGCGTCGGAATGCTGCATGGACTTCGACAGTTCGGAGCGCGGCCGCATACATACCGTCAGATTGAAGGCAAGCGACAGAAAGGTCATGTATATCACCAGTGAGAGCAACGCTCCCGTGATGGAATCGACAATGCTGTGCTCTCCCTTTTTGAAAACGGCGAACACCACCCGCGTGGCAAATGTGAATACGGGGTAGACGATGATGAATATAAGCGCGCAGGCCAGCGTGGAGTAAATGAATTCGGTCTCGGCTCGTCCCTGCTCGAACGGAAGAATCTGTATCAGATGCTGTTGCAGCGGCTCGCGGAAAATGTGGGCGCATACGATACCGAACAGTAATCCCGCCAGCCGTGGCAGTTGCCTGACAAAACCCCGGCGGAATCCCGTCACCAGCGACAGCGTCACCGTGGCGATGGCTATCAGTGATAGAAGCCAGGCGGACATGGGGTCATACTTTTTGCAACAGACACACTGCCGTGGCGGAAATGCCTTCCTCGCGTCCTTCGAAACCGAGGCGTTCGGTTGTCGTGGCTTTCACCGAAATGCGGTCAATGTCTACGTGCATCACGTCTGCCAGAGTGCGGCGCATGTCAGGTATGAATGGCGCGAGTTTGGGCTTCTGCGCCGCTATGGTGATGTCGGAATTGCCCGGTTCGTATCCATGACCGCGCACCAGCTCCATGACGTGTTCCAACAGAATTTTGGAGTCAATGCCTTTATAACGCGGGTCGCTGTCGGGGAAGTGTTTGCCTATGTCGCCGAGCGCGAGGGCGCCGAGCAGGGCGTCGCACAGCGCGTGGATGGCTACGTCGGCGTCGGAATGTCCCAACAAACCAAGACTGTGCGGCACACGTACGCCACACAGCCATAATTCCCTGTCTTCCACCAGGCGGTGGACATCATATCCTTGGCCTATACGGAACATAATTATCTCTTGCGTTTGCCCATCAGGTCGCGCAGACCGTCCATATCGAATGTCAGCGTGAAGCGCAGTGTCTGGTCCAGAGGCGATGACTGCGCCGTGGCCAGCATATACGATGCGTCGAGCTGCACCACGTTGAGCGAGAAACCGGCGCCGAACGCGAAATAGCTGCGGCCTCCCTTGTTGGGGTGTTCGTAGTTGTAGCCTATGCGGGCGAAAAACTGCTGGTTGTAGACATATTCCATACCGGCCGAAACGCCGATTTCCTGCAGTTCCTCCTTGGCGCCTCCGGGTGCGTCGCTGAACGACTTGAAGATACCGGTGATGGGCGACATGGAGTTCCATTTGTCCCAGGCGGTGTTGAATTCGTCGATGTTTTCGTACTGGTCCACGCGCGGCATGGTGGGTACCAGCAGCTTGTTCAGGTCCAGACCGATGGCCAGCGAATGATAGTCGGCCAGGGGGAACATGAAGTTGGCGCCGAGTTTCAGGTTGGTGGGCAGGAAGTAGTTGTTGGTGCCGCCGTCATAGCTCACCTTCGTGCCGACGTTGGAGATGTTGAATCCCCAGGAGAACTGGCACTCGTTGCGGCCTATCATGGGGTATGACGTGAAATATCCGTTCAGATCGACCGCGAAAGCGGAGGCGGCATGGTTCTGCTCGCCGGTCTGGGTGTCCTGGAACGAGAGGTCGGACAGGATGTAGCGCAGCACCACGCCCATCGAGAATTTGGACGACAGCTTACGGCTGTAGCCCACGTCGATGGCCATCTCGTACGGATGGATGGTCTGGGCGTTGATGTTCTCCGAGCCTTCGGTGTATCCGGTGGTGACTTCGCCGAGGCTGAAATAGCGGAACGAAGCCGAAATTGCCTGGTTGTCGCCGCTTCCGATCTTATAGTATCCCGACAGGTCGGCCAGGAAGATGTCGTTTACAATCTTGCGCAGCCACGGGGTATAGCTGAGGCTGAGTCCGCCGGTGGAATATGCAAATGCGTATTTCGACGAGTTCCAGTATTGGGAATTCATGTCGGGGTCGGTGGCCGCGCCAAGGTTTCCCAGCGACGAGCCGCGGGCATCCGGGGCGATGCTCAGTGTGGTGACACCGGTGTTCACCGGGTTGAACATCTCGCCCTTCAGGTCATCCTCGGCGTATGCCGTGGCCGACACCAGTCCGAGAGCCATAAATATGTATGTCTTCAATATCTTCATTGTATTCTAATAAACTTTAAAAGCGCTTCAATATTGCCCGCTGTCCGGGCTGAGGGGCCATACGGCTCAGAAATCAGTCAATCAGAGTGAAAGTGACGCTGTTCGACCGTATGGTCCGGTTGTCGGGAGCCCGCAGCGTGGCTGTATAGGTGCCGCTTGGAAGTCCGGCGCGGTCCCAGTCGAAGGGGCCGTCCACATTGTCTACGGTGTCTACTATCCGGCCCTCGGCATTCAGCACTATCAGCTGCAGCCCGGTGTGGCCGGAACCGGGAATGAACCGCATCGAATCGATTCCGTACGAGCGTTCGGCGGCAAGCGATATGCCGGGGGCATCACGGTTTACGGTAAAGTTCAACGTCTTTGTCGCGGTGGCGTTGCCTGCCATGTCCCGCGCCGAATAGGTCAGCGTATGTCCGCCGTCCTTGAGGTGTCCTACAAAGTATGCAGTCCGGTATTCAGTAGTGCCGCATATATCATCGTCCGCGACGAGGCCGGTCGATACCTCGATGTCGTCGATGCGCATTGTCAAGGCTGCGCCGGCACCTATACCCGGAGTCAGGGCCACGTTGTCGGCAACGGTCATGTCCAGCGACATTGTGGCCGCGTCATAGCGTGCGGTCACGACAGGAGCCCGGGTGTCGGTCTGGTCGGCCGACGGCTTCTCGACGCGTACCTCGTTATGCTTCATCATGGGCACCGTCACCAGACATGACGCCGAGAGGCGCTGCGAGGGATCGTAGGCCCCTACGTACATGTTCAGGTTCGTGACGGCGTCGCCGTACGATACGAAACGTGCGGTCTCCTTGGGCAAAGGTATCTTTGCCGTAAACCTGCCGTCCTTTACATTGACAGCTACCGAAGAAATCAGGTCCGCACTGAATGTAATCTTATATTTCGGATCGGCAGGCGAAGTGAGGGTCTGTGTCGGTTCGCAGATTTTCAGCACCGCACGGCCGTTGAAAGGAGCGTCGCCCTCTTTGACATCTATGGTTCCCGATACGGTCAATACGTCGCCGGCCCTGTACGACGTCAGATTACCTGTAAGTTTGCATTCCATCGCACGGAGAGGGAACGGGACGGTCAGGGCCGGGTCGCCGATATAGATGAACACAAGTTTGTTGAAATCGGTAATCGAGGATTTGGCCTGCGCATACACCTCGCCTATGGTGCGCGACTGTGTGTACGGTCGGTTGCTGCGGTCCCTGAAAAAGGCGTTTGTGAAAAGTTTGGCCAGGTTGAAGTTGCCCGACGCCCATGCCGTACGGGTAGAGCAGAGTGAGCCGATCATGGCATTGTTGTAATGGGTCACCACTTCCTGACCCATCTCCACGTCGCCGTAATCGGGGACAGTCAGGTCGCAGCCCGCAAACATCATGAAGAACGGCAGTTTGTTGCGCAGCCGGGCAAAGTCCGGGGCTTGAAAGAATCTTATGGACCATCCGCCGGCATGGCCTACATAGACGGACAGTAGCTTGCCGCTTTCCAGCACTTTGCCATAATAGGATTTCTGGGTTTCCTCAGAAAAGAACTCCTGAGCGAAATTGGAGTGACGAAATCTGCCGCCGCTTGCCGCATTGACGGCGGTCTGCAGGTTTTCGCCGAGTTTCACGGCCTGGTCGTCGTGCAGATGGTCGTCGCCCGAGCACGATGCCGAGACGGACTCGTTGACATACCATGCGAAGTCGTCGCTGTCAAGATATGTGAGGTATCTCCTGATCTTGGACACAGCCCGCTCGCCGTCGTCTTTGCCATGAACAGGCAGTGCGCCGACGCCGGCCTGCACGGTCATGCGGTCCAGGGCGGTGAGCGACAGATTGTCGGAGGTGTTGCCGTAATAATCAAGTACGATTGCGGGTTCGCGCTGTGAGAATATCCCGCCTTCCTGTATGCCGATTATGGGGTAGGCGTGCGGCTGGGAATGGTTGATGCCCCGCGTGTCGCTGCTGACGGGGCCGACAAGCAGGACATTCTTAAGGGCATTGCCGTGGGATTCGTACAGCATCTTGACCATCAGTCGCACGGCCACGGGATCCGGAGTGCCGCTGCTGAATTCATTGTATATCTGTTCGGTGGTGGCCACGGCCACGTTGATCTTGTCGTGGTCGCGGTGCAGCTGTGCTATCCGCTCGGCGTATTCCAGCATCTCAGGCACGGCCACGATGAGGAAATCGTATTGCCGCTGCTGCAGGGCGTGAAGGTCCTGGTTGGGCACATTCACCGGATTCTGCGGCTGCAGCTGTGTCCGGGCCGGATTGAAGGCAAAAAGTATCCTTTGGGATTCCGATTCGCGGAAATAAGCTTTATTCCCCTCGCCGGGCAGCAGCACAGGATTATGCGGATCCGTCACGTCCAGCACCAGCGCGCCTGCGGGTATGCTGACATATCCGTTGCCGCCCGTCTGTCCCGACGGCTGCAGCCCGAGGCGTTCCTGCACCATTTCCGACCCGGCTTTGCCCAGATTCTTGGTGTATGTAAGCAGCGTCCAGTCAAAATACAAGTCAGTATTGGCGGAACTAACCGATGCTCCTATCCTTATATCCGAGGACTTGGTCAGAGTGAACGACGAGGTCCGGATTTCCCTGGCCAGTCCCTTTTCTTCCTTGTCGCTGCTGTCACGGAAGGTGTCGCGGTGGCTGTTGTTGCCTACATTCAGCGAAACAGTATAGGAAGCGCCGGCGGCATTGCGGATCAGTACGATTCTTGACAGTGTGGAGCATACCGACCTGTCGGCCATATAGCTTACCGGCAGATTCCATGACAGGGATTTGCCTGAGGACAGCACGCAGTCCCAGAATTCGTTTCCGCAATTGTCGAGGCCATGCATGTTGTCCGCTTCGCGTATGCGCCAGTCGTAGCCGGTGGAGCGGTCCGCGGCATTCTGTTTCAGGTCGGTTACGTCACCCTGCGCTTCAAGCGAACGGGTGGTGCCCCCGTCGGTCAGGAAATAATGACCGACGTTGGAATATATGTTGAGCGAATTGCCGCTGAATCCGTCGGCTCCGAGCTTCGGCTCGCGCAAGCCGCGTGCGTAGAAGTAGAGCTTGTTGTTGCGGTGTATCACCGGCACCTGCCGCAGGTCGTCGGCAAATGCGTTCTTGCCACCGCTGACCAATGCGTCCGACAGCTGGACACCGCCGCTGCCGTATACCGACACTTTCTCCGGATCGGGGAATCCCATCTGGGTCAGACGCGCGTAGCTCAGCTCGTATATGCCCGCATCGGCAGTCTCCACCTTGACCCATTTGCCCGAAGACAGGACGGTCGAGGGGCTGAACACATAATTGCCTCCGTATGATGCGGCGACTATGAATGCTGCGGCCAGTGTGAGCAGAATATATATTTTGGACTTCATCGAATGCTGATGTCAAGTATCTTATAATTGTTCGCTTCGTTTATGACGGAGAGCCTTGTGCCTTGCTTCAGCGGAATTCCCACAGGAGATAAAGAGGCAAGTATCAGATCGCCCTCCTTGACGGTAATGTCGCGGCTGATGTCGGCGAGGATGTCGCCGAATCCGGTCATTATGTTTCCAACAGGATAGACAAGCGAACAGTCGCCGCTCTGAATGCTCCAGGATTCCGGCATTTCGTCAGGCTGTATGAATTTGCCTGTCATGCAGCATTTGTCGAAGGCCACGGCGCGGCACCAGGGCTTGCCCTGAGTCCGAAGCTGACGCAGCAGGTCGGTGGCGATGACCGCGCACCCCATCGTGACGGAGTCGTAATAACGGGTCGCGAACCGTGGCGCTATCCCTTTGCCCAGGCGTGACAGACGGAACACTATCGAAGGAAACGCCCGGAACTCATCGGCGAAATCGGGCACGAAAAACGGCTGTCCTGAGCGCAGCAGCGACGAATCGGGTATCTCGTAACGCTCCCCGGCTTCAAGTCCGGCGAAGGGGGAGCCGTCCTGCCGCCCGGCATCGGGCGATGTCACTGCGAATATCTTCATGACTGCATGATGCTGAGACGGTTGTATATGATGGCGAGATGGGCGTAGATGGAAGTATTGGCCATCACCACGTCCTGCGCCACCTTGACGCGGTAGGGGGTGAAGTTCCATATCGCCTTGATACCGGCGGCTATGGCCGTGTCGGCGGCTTCCTGCGCGGCTTCGGCCGGAACGGTCAGTATGCATATCTCGGCCGGATATTTCTCCATGGCCTTGTCGATGCTGTCGGGATGCATCACGGGCACTCCGAGGTCCGAGCGTCCTATGTTGGCGGGATCGTTGTCGAATCCGGCCACGATCTCAAGTCCGTATTTGGTAAGTCCGGAATCGCGCATCAGAGCCGATCCCAGGCTGCCTACGCCCATCACGTATGCCTTGTGAGGGCGGCTGAACCCCAGAAAATCGGACAGTGCGTCGCACAGGGTGGTCACTTCGTATCCGATGCGGGTCTTGCCCCTGAGGTTCAGGAACGACAGATCCTTGGCTATCTGCGACGAATCCACGTTCAGTGCGCGTGCTATGCGTGTCGAGCTGACGAACTGTTCGGAGCGGGCCTTCAGTATTTCAACGTATGCCAGATACCAGGGGAGACGTCTCAGCGTGGGTTCCGGCAGAATCATGGAAGGTGTCATCTTGTTTATTGAGCCGTTACGGCGAGTTTGTTGGTTTTGGAAGCCCAGTTGCCCTGCGGGGTCTCGACACGGACGCGGTACAGGTAGATGCCGCGTGGCACACGGGTGCCCGATTTGTCGCACAGGTTCCAGTATGTGCTGAGCTGCGAGGTGAGTCCGGTGCTGTCGGTGGTGGTGTCGCTCCATATCACGCGGCCGTTCAGGTCCATCACCTGAAGCTCGCACTTCATTTCGGTGTTGGGCTGGTCAAGACTGATGTAGAAGGTCACGCCGCTGGTGGCCGGATTGCAGTCGGTGCCCACGTTCACTATGCGGGGGTCGGCCGTGGCGTTGACCTTGAACTCGATGGTGTGGCGCGTGGAATTGTTCAGGTTGTCCCATGCCTCGAGCGTGAGGGTGTGGTGGCCTGCCGGCAGGTCGCTCAGCGCGTATGCCACTGAGCCTGCGGTGTCGTCCACGTCCGGCACGAAGTGTTGCGACACATCGTCGTATGGATGCTGCTTGTCGAGAATCAGCGAGATTCTGTGGCCCACGCCGGCGTCCGACACATTGATGCCGGCCGGGTCGGACAGGCGTATGAACGCCACGGGATTCGGATTGACTATGTCGCCGTCCTCGAACCGGTCGGTGTTTAGATAGAAATAATCCACTTTCGGACCGATCGTGTCGGCATCCTCGTTGTCGGGGAATCCGTAGACATACAGCGATTCGGAATATCCGTTGGCCTCGGCGCCCTTGTCGTTCCATGCGTAGGCCGACAGCAGGGCCGGCTGGTAATTGTTGCTTATCTCCAGCGGTACGGTGAGGCGGCATCTGAACCGTCCCTGTCTTACCGATGCGTTCACGCTGGCCAGACGGGTCTTGCGGTCGTTGTAAATGCGGCTCTCGCCGTTCTTGCCGTTGCCGTATGTCTCCACCACGGTCTCGGCGTCATATAGCAACAGGTTGACCGTGCCGTCGAATCCGGTGTCAATGTCGCCCTCGGGAGTGCGCACGCATCCCGCCACGTCAAGGCGCGAGCCGGCGGTGATTTCAGGCATTTCCTGCGATGCGGTCATGTCGATTCCGGCTATGGAGTCGACGGTGACGATGTTGCGAATATTGTTCAGGCGCATCGCCGGGTCGCCCATCAGCGCGTACCGAAGCTTGTTGGTATCGCCCATGTATTGGTTCTTGCCCTTGATATATGCCAGACCTACGGGAAGGATGCGGCCGTCGTCGCCTGTCTTGAACAGTTCGGAGGTGACGTATCCGTTAAGGATGCCGTTGGCCGAAATGTAGACTGTGCGCGAGGTGGAGATCATTCCCGCCACACCGCCGCGGGGATTCAGCATCAGCTCCTCGGCTCCCGACACCAGCGGCTCGTCCCAGGGCATGAAGCGGCAGGTGCCTGTGTACATGAAGGTCAGGTTAGGGTTCTTTATTCCCACTATGTCGTTCCATACCCACAGCTTCTCGTGGCCCCATCCCCGTTCGGAGGCGTGTCCCATATAGTTGGTGAATACCACGCCCTCATTGTAATTGTCCAGCATGCGCCGGGTGGCCTGGGGGTACGTCTGGCCCAATGCCGTGGTGACGAGCGGATAGGAGTCGAGGTACAGTCGGTCGTACAGGTATGCCGCTCCGCGTCCAGACGCCCGCATGTGGTTGTAGGCGTCCTGCGACTGGTCCAGATGGACTGCCTTGTCGTCGTCGTCGGCTATAAGCATCACCTTGTTGCGCCAGGCTCCGTATGTGGGCTTGGTGACATGGTTCACGATCTTCCGGGCCATGGTCCGGGCCTCGTCCGCGCTTTTGGCGGGAAGGCGTCCCACCGCCACATGGATTGTGGCGCGTTCCATCTGGAACCCGGATTCCGTGACGTCGTCAAGCATTCCGATATAGTCGTCGTTGCTGAACGAGGTGGTTTCCGACAGCCCTTCGGGAGACTGCCATATCGGCACCGGATTGTAACGCATATTCTTGAATTCGGCGGATTTCCCTTTGGGATCGCAGCTCGGCTTGCCCATGATGAGGCAGTATTGCGGAGCGCGTCCACGGTCGTGCCACATCTTCAGCAGCTTGCGCCACGCACCCACATCGGGGATGCCGCCCGAGAACTCGTTGTATATCACATCGGGACTAAGCACCGTCACCTGCATTCCGTCCTCCGACTGATGCATGTCGGCAATCAGCTGCGCCCCGTCGCGGTATTCGTCGGGGCTGATTATCAGCAAGTCGGGGGCCTCCAGGGCGTGCAGGTCCTGGTTGGCTACGCGACTTCCTATCCTGGTCTTGCCGGTGGCTATCCTGTCGGGATCGAAGGCCACGAATTCGCGGTAACCGTTGCGTTCCAGCTTCAGGAGCGCGCGGCCGTCACGCAGCGTATATGTCACGACGGCCGGCTTTGCCGGGTCGGTCACGTCGTATATCACCGTGGACTGCGATGCGCCGTCCACGCCCAATGTCTGTCCGGCGCTCCATGTGCCGTAGAAGTGCAGCTGGCCGTTGTTCAGCCGGAGCGAACGGTTATGGAACACCTCGATATAGTCCAGACGGGCCAGGAACAATACTCCGGAATTGGTATAGCCGATATTGAGCGCCAGTTTGTCGGCGTCCACGGGCGCAGTGAACGAGCGGGTGGAGAATGCCGCGTATTGTGAGGCGTCCACGCCGGCTATCGAATCTGTCGACGCGGAAGGCGCGTTCTGGCCGCCGGCCCGGACTGTGATCCGCGAGCCTCCGCCGGTCACCTTGGCGGCGAACTGTACTGTCACCAGGGCTTCGTCACCGGTGCGGTCGGGCAGGGCGAAATCGAATGTCTGGCTTCGTGTGCCACGGAAATCCTCGCCCAGATATGTGCGGCCCGATTCGCCTAAATGCTCCAGCTCCTGTTCGTGCACCTGCCGGTTCATGAACGATGTGACGTCAGCCGCCGATCCTCCCTGCAGGTTAAGTTCGCCTACGGTCAGCCCCGTGTCGGCGTCACTGAGGAAATACACCGATTTCTCGGTGTAGGGATTGATGGTATGGGCGTATGGCCGGGCGGAGTTCATGGCGCTCCACGAATGATTGTCACGGGCGAAAAACACGATTCCCCTCGATGTGCGGAATGACGGGACTATCGGCAGGTCGTCGGGCATGGAAGCGTCCAGGGTCTCGGGCACCATGGCGCCGCCGGTGCCGTACACGCGCACCTTGCCCGGGTCGCTGAAGCCTAAGTTGCGGAGCATCACGTCTGTAACCAGCGTCATGCCGGTCTCCGACACCTCGACCGTGGCCCAGTTGCCCTGCGACAGAACCGAGTGCTGCGCGTAATGGCCCGCATCAAGCGCCATTGCGGCTAATGATGTCGCAAACAGGGTCGTTGATATGAATATGTGTTTAAGAATTGTTCCGATTCTCATCAATAGCGTCTTGTTGTTTCTGACAGCGTGTGTGGCATTATGTCCATAATGGATTTTCAGCTGTCATAGCTAAACAATAAAACGGAAAAACCGGTGCATTATTTTGCGAATTGGCGCAGATGCTCGTTCCATTGCTTTCGGTTGCCGTAGAAAGCGTTAAGGTCCACGTCGCCGCGCACTCCGGCCACCTTTCCCCGGTGGTCGTATTGCCAGAATGTCCAGTCGCGGTTGGCGGTCTTTTCGTTGAACGAGCATAGCCACAGCGGGTATCCGGGACAGTTGGGATACACCAGTTCGTCGTATCCCTGTTCGTTGGTGTAGAAAGTGGGCCGGTATCCTTTCAGGCTCAGAAAATCCACCATGTCGTGCAGCCTCATTGCGATGGAGTCGGCGGGAACGCCCTTGGCATTGCCCTGATATTCCACGTCGATGGCCACTCCAAGCTCGAGGGGACGGCCCTCTACGGCGCGTATCAGGTTGAGCGCCTGTTCGATGCCGTCGCGGTCGAAGCGGAAGAAATGGTACGCTCCGCGTCTCAGCCCGGCATGACCGGCCTTGAGATAGTTGAGCGCGAAATTGGGGTCGCGGAAGTCGGCCCCTTCCGATGCCTTGATGAATATGAATTCGTAGCCGTCGGCCGCCACGGCGTCCAGGTTCATCATCCCCTGGTGGGCCGACACGTCGATGCCGCGTATGGGAAACCGTTCGCGGCTTACGTGCGGCGGGCTGGTGATATAGCGGTTCCACGAGAACAGGATGGTGAGCGCCAGTATGACCACCACCCCGGCGAACCATCCGGCCATCCGGATGTCGCGCGGCGAACGCTTGCGCAGCATGTGCGGCTCGTCGGCGAAGTCAAGCAGTTCGCGGTCGCCCGAGCTGTCGCCGTATACCGAAACGTGCAGGTCGGTGCGGTCAGGGAAAATCTGTGTGACGCGACGCACTTTCTCCGGTCCCTTGCAGTTCGGGGTTGCGAACCGGCCGGTAAGCCGGCCGTCGGCGTCCACTTCGATTTCGGTGCCCATCACGGTGTCTATGCCGTGACGCCGCGCCCACGGCTCGATCCATTGCGGCACGCTGGCCGAGCATATCGCTATCCTGTCGCCGCGTTCGCGGGCACGGTTCAGCTCGTCCATGCCACGCTTGCGAAGGTTGCGGTCCACCACATCGGCAAACGCCTCGCCGTATGCCGTGAACGTGCTTAAAGGCATCCCGCCGTACAGGGCGCCGAACAGACGCTCCTTGGCGTGTGCGCTTCCCTTAAGCCCGAGCCGCCACTCCAGGATGGCCGGCAGCGCCTTTATCCCGGCGCGCCACATCCCCTTGCGCTTGCGCACAAACCGGGCGAACAGCAGGAAGGTGTCCTTGTCGGTCAGCGTTCCGTCAAAATCGAATATCGACAGTCCGGTCATGTGGTAAGTGCAAAGTTATGAGTGATGAGTGACGAGTGATGAGGTGAGATGACCGTCGTTATTTATGGTTCTTTTTCTTTTTGTCGGCGGGGTTCTCCGGGAATTTATCGGGGAACGAGAACTTGACCCGGGGACGAGCCAGTGCCCGGCATACCAGGAACACTCCGACCAATATGAACGGTATGGACAGCATCTGGCCGATGTTCATGCCGTAACGGGCTATCATCTCGTATTCGGAGCTGACCTGCACGTTCTTGATGTATTCTATCAGGAAGCGGGGCAGGAAGATGCCGATGAAGAACACGCCGGTTATGAGCCAGGGGCGTTCCTGGGCGTTCTTCTTCCAGTACATCCACATCAGCACTACGAACAGCACCAGATAGCTCAGGCTCTCGTACAGCTGCGTGGGATGGGCGGGTACGGTCTCGCCGTTGCGCACGAACACGAATCCCCAGGGCAGGTCGGTCGCACAGCCGTATATCTCGGAATTCATCAGGTTGCCGAACCGGATCATGGCGCCTACCAGCGCGACGGGAATCACTATCTTGTCGAACACCCACGACGCCGGCTTATGGCTCGTGAACCATGAGAACAGGAACAGCGCTATGATTATTGCGATGGTGCCTCCGTGGCTGGCCAGACCGCCGTTCCATATCTTGACTATCTCGCCGGGATGCTGCGAATAGTAGTCCCATTCGTAGAAGAACACGTGTCCCAGGCGAGCGCCCACTATGGTGGCTATGGCCACGTATGCCAGCAGGATGCCGAGCCATCGTTCGGGCGCGCCTTCGTGACGGAACATGCGCTCCATGATGTTGTAGCCTATGATGAAGCCTACGGCGAACATCAGGCCGTACCATCGAACGGAAAGCGGCCCCAGTGAAAACATCACCGGGTCCGCGTTCCAGTAAATTATCGATTCTATCATCTATAACAGTCTATGACCGCCGGCCGGCATGAGTGTGCGGCCGTCAGGTCAAAATATTGGCAGATTACTTCAGGTTGCCTACGATTTCAGCTGTGTCCTCGGCTATCATCATCTCCTCGTCGGTGGGGATGACCACCACCTTCACCCTGGAGTCTGCGCCGGAGACGGTCACTTCCTCGCCGCGCACCTTGTTGGCCTCGGCGTCGAAAGTCACTCCGAGGTAGTTCAGATGACGGCAGATGTTCTCGCGGGTTTTGGTCTGGTTTTCGCCCACACCGCCCGTGAATACGATGATGTCCACGCCGTCAAGTACTGCGGCGTATGCGCCGATGTACTTGAGGATGCGGTATTCGTACATCTCCATGGCCAGCTTGGCACGCTCGTTGCCGGCGGCGATGCCTGCCTCGATGTCGCGCATGTCGTTGCTTATGCCGGACACTCCGAGCACGCCGCTCTCCTTGTTGATGACGGTCTGCAGCTGCTTGGCGTCGAGGTCGGCACGCTCCATCAGGTACACCAGTGCGCCGGGATCAACGTCGCCCACGCGCGTACCCATCATCAGCCCCTCGGTAGGAGTCAGACCCATGCTGGTGTCCACGCTCTTGCCGTCCTTGATGGCCGTGATGCTGCCGCCGTTGCCGATGTGGCAGGGGATGATGCGCTGCCTGCCGTAGTCCACGCCCAGGTATTCGCAGGCGCGGCGCGACACGTAGCGGTGGCTCGTGCCGTGGAAACCGTAGCGGCGGATGCCGTACTTCTCATAATATTCGTAGGGGAGGGCATACATGTATGCCTTGGCGGGCATGGTCTGATGGAAGGCGGTGTCGAACACGGCCACGTTGGGCGTGCCGGGCATCAGCTCCTGCACGGCCTCGATGCCGATGATGTTGGCCGGATTGTGCAGCGGGGCCACCGGGTAGCACTCCTTCACCTTCTCGATCACGTCGGGTGTGATGAGCACCGACTTGTTGAAGTATTCCATTCCGTGCACCACGCGGTGTCCGATGGCGTCGATCTCGGACAGGTCCTTGATCACGCCCTCCTTCGGGTCGGTCAGCACCTTGAACACCTGGCGGATGGCCTCCTTGTGGTCGGGCATCAGCACGGTCACGGTCTCCTTCGATCCGTCGGCCTTCTTGAATTTCAGGAAGCTGTCTGGAAGTCCGATTTTCTCGACGCCGCCTTCGGCCAGCACCTGCTTGGTGGCCGAGTCGATCAGTTTATACTTAACGGAACTCGATCCGTTGTTGAGCACTAATATCTTCATTATGAAAAAGCTGCTGTTGTTATTTCTTGTCGCCGATAGCCTGGTTGCAGGTTACGATGATTGTGTTCACGATGTCGTCGACGGTAGCGCCGCGGCTAAGGTCGTTGACGGGAGCTGCCAGACCCTGGAGGATAGGACCTACGGCGCCGGCGCCGGCCAGACGCTGCACCAGCTTGTATGCGATGTTGCCGGTCTCCAGGCTGGGGAATATCAGGGTGTTGGCGTGACCGGCCACGGGGCTGCCGGGAGCCTTCATCTCGCCGATCTTCGGCACGATGGCGGCGTCGCTCTGCAGCTCGCCGTCTATCTTGAGCGCCGGGTCGATGTGGCGGGCTATTTCCGTAGCCTCTATCACCTTGTCCACACGCTCGTGGGTGGCGCTTCCCTTGGTCGAGAACGAGCACATGGCCACAACGGGGTCGAGACCTGCGATGTTCCTGGTGGTGCGGGCCGTCTCGATGGCTATCTGTGCCAGTTCCTGTGCGTTGGGGTCGGGCACTACGGCGCAGTCGGCGAATATCAGCATGTGGTCCTCACCGAAAGGCACGCTCTCGGGCAGCAGCATGATGAACGCGCCGCTCACCACCGACACGCCGGGCTTGGTCTTCAGCACCTGGAACGCAGCGCGCAATACATGGCTCGTGGGGCTGAGTGCGCCGGCCACCATGGCGTCGCCTTCTCCCTTCTTGATCATCAGACAGCCGAGGTACAGCGGATTGGCAGCCTGCTTGCGGGCCTCATCGATGGTCATCCCTTTCTTCTTGCGAAGCTCGGCCAGCAGTTCGGCGTAGGGCTCTACTACGGCCGCATCCTTAGGATTGACGAACCTGGCCTTCTCGATGTTGCTGAGCCCAAGCTCGAAGGCCTTGTTCAGTATATCTTCCTTGTCGCCGATGAAGGTCACGTCGGCGATTTTATTGCAGATAACTCGGTCGGCCGCCTGCAGTGTGCGCGGTTCGGTCGACTCCGGCAATATCAGCCGCTGGGGGTTAGCCTGCGCCTGAAGGGTCAATCTTTCGAATAATTTCATGTTTTTTGGTATTTTTCCAAAAGCAAAGTTACAAAAATTTTCGTGTCTCAGCAATAATTTCTAATTTTACAGCCGCAAAACGTATGGTGCATGTCCCCGGAGACTGACCGCACCCCATATTTCACGTGACTTGAAACGTTTATACCGGTTCATACTCAAGACATTCCTGCCGATGTTCGCGATGACGTTCTTCATCGTGCTGTTCATCGTGCTCATGCAGTTCCTGTGGAAATACATGGACGATCTGGTGGGCAAGGGGCTCGGCTTCGGGGTGTTGGCCGAACTTTTCTTCTACGCCGCCCTCTCCATGATACCGATGGCCCTGCCGCTGGCCATCCTGCTGGCGTCGCTGATGTCGTTCGGCAACCTCGGCGAGAAGTCGGAGCTTACGGCCATCAAGGCCAGCGGCATTCCGCTGATACAGGTCATGTCGCCCCTGATCGTGCTGATAACCATAATAGCCGTCGGCGCGTTCTTCTTCCAAAACGACGTGCTGCCAAAGGCACAGGTCAAGATGTGGACGCTACTGTTCTCGGCCCGTCAGAAAAGCCCCGAACTCGAGATTCCCGAAGGCTCGTTCTATGACCAGATTACAGGCTATAACCTGTATGTCAGGAAGAAGAACCCCGACACCGGCATGCTGTACGGCGCCATGATCTACGATGTGGGCCACGGCGACAACCCCACCATCCTGCTTGCCGATTCGGCGCGCCTGGCCTTCACGCCCGATATGGATTACCTGTACCTGCATCTCTGGTCGGGCGAGCAGTTCGAGAACCTGCGCGAGCAGAACATGAACTCCAGCAATATCCCGTTCCGTCGCGAATCGTTCGTTGACAAGGAGCTGCTGATACCGTTCGACGCCAACTTCAACCGCCTCAACGAGGAGGGTATGCGCAGCCAGTACGTGGGCAAGAACATCAGCGAACTGCGCACCAGCATCGACTCGCTGTCGCGGCGTGTGGACAGCATCGGCAACCGCACCGCCGAGGGATTCACCACACTCGCGTTCCCCACGCTGGCACCCGCAATGGGGCAGAAAGTGAAGGTGAAGTATCAGGGCGGTAAGAAGATTGCCGAAAAACAGAAGGAATCCGGGAAGAAGGCAGTGAATCCCGTCAGCCTCGATTCGCTGCTGCTGGCACTGTCGCCGGCCCAGCGCGACCAGGTGTTCTCAGGTGCCTTCGCCCTGCAATCGCAGCGCAAGAGCGAACAGGAATTCCGCGCCGTCCAGGTAGGCGACGAGAAGGGACGACTGATACGTCACCGCATCGAACTGATCAAGAAATACACCCTGTCGGTGGCGTGCATCATCTTCCTCTTTATCGGCGCGCCGTTGGGTGCCATCATCCGCAAGGGGGGACTCGGAGCGCCGATGGTGATATCGGTGATGCTGTTCCTTGTGTACTATATCATCGACAACACCGGGTTCAAGATGGCCCGCGAGGGTATATGGCAGGCGTGGGCCGGAATGTGGCTATCCACGTTCGTGCTGTTGCCGTTAGGTATCTTCGTGACTTACAAGGCTATGAACGACAGCGCCGTGTTCAATCCCGACCTGTACAAGACATGGGCGCGCCGGCTGTTGGGGCTGCCCGAAAGCCGTCAGGTGACGCGCAAGGAGGTTGTGATCAACGATATAGACCGTCCTGTGGTGATGGCCGGCCTCGACAGGCTGCAGCGTCGCTCGCAGGCGTGGCTCAAACGGTATTCGCGCCGTCGGAGTTACAGGGATTACTGGATGAAACCCTTGCGCCGCCATCCCGTCGCGGTGCTTGGCGACGAGACCGACGCGCTTGTGGCCGTGCTGAACGACAGCCGTAACCTCAAGATAATCGACAAGCTGAACGACTATCCCATCCTGATGTGGCTCTGGATATACTGTCCGTTCCGCAATCTGAAAGTGCGCAAGGCGCTGATGTGGTTCGCCCCGGCCGGCATTATCTTCTACCTCCTGAGCATCCCCTACACCCGCCGCCTCCACGACGACATCACCCGCATCGACAAGACCACCGCCGCCCTCCAGGGAATCATCGCCGAGATTGTCAGCACGGAGAACTCTAATGACTCAGATTCCTCAGATTCCTCTGACAGTTCTGCCAAATGATTGGGCCGAACTATTCCATTTCGATTATGTTTTCAAATTCCTTCCACCCTTCGGCTTCACGGTAGGCTTTAGCACTTCTTTTGGGTACGTAAAGCCCGCATGTCGATTTGTCGACACCATAGAAAGGCCGGGCGTATGCATAATCAATTTCGGAGTCGAAAATTAAGGCTGGAGGCGTTGGATTAAGGGAAGTCAAGGTCTTGAGGTTTTTGCATCTGAATTGATGGTGTTCAATGGTCCGGACATTTTTCGGAATTGTAAGACTTTGGAGCGCCGGGCAATAATAGAAGGCATAGGCCCCGAGTATACTGAGATTCTTGGGAAGCCTTATCTTTGAAAGAGATGTGCAGCCCAAAAAGGATCCCGGATCAAGAATAGTGATTCCATCAGGAATCTCAATGGATTGTAAAGACCGGCAATAACTGAACGCAGCATCGCCAATGCTTGTCACAGATTCTGGAATTGAAATCGATGATAAGGCATAGCAATTCGCAAATGCGCTACGATCAATTTGCTTCAAGCCTTGAGGCAATTTTACATCAGTTAAATTGTGGCAATCGTCAAACGCTCTCCATCCAATTTTTGTCACATTATTGCCAATAATTACTTTTTTCAAAGAATTACATCCCACGAATGTTAGGTCATCTATTACTTCGACAGAATTTGGTATAGTTATCTCTGACAAGGAACTACAATAGCCAAATGCCTGTTGGCCGATTCTCTGGATATTCCTGCCGAGTTTAACTGAGGACAACCCATCGCAAAACTGAAATGCACCTTCACCTAAAAATGTGACACTGTCTGGAATCTTTAATGATTCTAATTCTCTACATCCGTGAAATGCGCTCGCTTCAATGCTGTCCACGCCTTCAGGAATAATCAGAGACGTTATTCTACACTTCCAGAATGCTCCCTCTCCGATTGTTTTTAAATTAGCGGGGAGAGTAACGGATTTCAAATAAGGACACTCACAAAATGCATATTCTCCTATACGAGAAATGTCGGAGGGCAGATACAGGGTCTCGATATAGAAATGTTCAAAGGCGTGTGGACCCACTTCTGTGACTGTATACACATTATTGTCCCATGTGACGTTGGAAGGGATCGACAATATTTGCGGTTCAGCCTGATAGGGGTTATAACCCACGACGCTTACGGTTTTGCCCTGGTTGGACAATACTTTGAAACATAAATCGGAGGTGATAAAATCGTATCGGGCCGCTGCACTGACTGTCAATGCCGTCATGTCAAGTGTCAATGCCAAAACAAGAAGTCTGGTAAAATATTTTAAATTAAGCATAAATTTAAAACTTCAATTATGCTGTTATCTTAACAGCACTTTGGTTGAATATTCACCTATTCGGATAATGTATATTCCGGACGTTGCGGGATGGTAGGTCATTCTGTCTCCGCTAACGGAGTCAGAGAAACAGCAGGTGCCGTCAAGGGTGTATATGGAGACTGTGGAGCCGGGGGTTATGCCGTCAATGTGAATGCCGTCCGGACAGACGCTTATAGTAATGTCACTATCCGATAACCCGGCAGCCCCGACATTTTCTATTCTGCTTGAACTTTCGTCTGCGATGTTTTTGAATTCTTTCCATTCATACGCGTTCCGATATGTCTGCACGCTACCGTCAGGAACGTATAGAATTCCATTCTCCTTTGTATAAGAGCTGAATCGTGGAGGAAAATGCTCTAAAGCCGGAGGAATCTCACTTTCGGCATGCACCTTTGCTGCACTTCTGAATACAAACGCATAATTGTCTATATATGAAGTGTTGGCCGGAACATTGACTGATTCAAGCCCATTGCAGGCGTAGAATGCTTTAGAATAAAAATTCTGTATATTGTGGGGCAGTCTCAGTTTCGGAAGGGAAGTACATCCTGCAAAAGCCTCATCGTAGATTGTTATGACACCGGACGGAATGTTAATGGAACGGAGCGAAGCGCATCCGCTGAAAGCATTGGTTCCAATAGCCTGTACGTCATCTGCCAATTTGACTGATTTTAATGAGATGCAGTTCTTGAATGCAGAGGACGCTATTATCCGGAGTCCATCGGTGTAAGGGAAATCGTGAATGTATCGGGAATATTGAATGCCAGGTACGACTGCATTATTTCCTAAGCTTTCCAGCGAGCTGCAATCCTTAAAAGCTTTCTCTCCAAGATACGTCAACTTGTCTCCTATCTTTATTGATTTTAGCCGGTAACAACAATTAAAAGCGCTTGCGCCGATTTTTTCGACACCACCGCAATCTGACACGGACTCAAGCGAATTGCAGTATGCAAAAGCTTCATCTCCGATTTCTTTGACGGACCGTGGAATGGTAACGGTTTTAAGTAAACTGCACCTCTGGAATGTCGAGGCTCCAATAGAACTTATGTCATTTGGGAGGGATGCGGAAGATAGTGATTCACAATTGAGGAATGCTTCTTCTCCAATAGATGTCATGCTTTGCGGAAATTTTACTGACTGTAATGATTCACATCCTGCAAAGGCTCGTCCATTGATCTTCTGAACACTCTCTGGAATATCTATGGATTGCAATAGTTCACAATTGGAAAAAGCATCGTATCCGATTACCTCCAGACCCTCGGGAAGCTTGACGGAAGTAAGGTAATGACATTTACTGAAGGCATAGTCGTCAATCTTTTTAACCGGGATCGTCCAACCATCATATAGGATGGTTGATGGGATTGTAATATCACCTACGGCATAAAAGTCCTGATTGAAGTCGGATTTGTCATCAGGATAGGTCACGATGGCATAGCTGCTGCTTAGGAAAATATCGGAGATTTTATAACATAAACCATTATATTCAAAATAAAAACGCGACCCTGATGCCGATGTGTCAAATATCAATGACAGTGTCAACACTGCCATCATCACCTTAATCATTATATTATCCAATATCTTTACCATAAGCGTCAGCAATAGTAATACTACAAAAGTTAAAAAAGATATCCAGAGTAATTCTAAAAGTATGAAAAGGACTATTGTTGCGATTTCAAACTACCTGAAGTCTTTCTGGTGGCAAATATATGGTTTTGGTTCGTTATTTCCAAATATTTTTTTGAAAAATTTTTTAAAATTAAGTAAATATGTCTGTAAGGAAGCCTACGATGAAATTATAAGTTCGGGTAATCAATTCACAGTCAATAAAAAAGCCAGCCGTGATGTGGCTGGCTATCTTTAGCGTAGATGTACGATTTAACGATTAATCTTGTCGTTACCTTACTTTTACTCCGGAAGAACCAGATATTCTGTCGGGTCGTTGACGCCGGCGAGGGTGAACGCCTCGTGGCGTTCCACGCACGTGCCGCAACGGCCGCAGTGACGCTCGCCGCCTTTGTAGCATGAATAAGTCTGCGAATAATCCACTCCAATCCTGGCGCCACGCGCCACTATGTCGGCTTTCGTGAGGTTGGTGTAGGGGGCAAAGATGCGGGTGCCGGTGTATGTGCCCTGCGCCATTGCCTCGGACATGGCGTTGATGAAGCCCTCGCGGCAGTCCGGGTAAATGGCGTGGTCGCCGCCGTGATTGGCTATCATCACGAATTTCAGGCCGTTGCTTTCGGCCAGACCGCAGGCTGCAGCCAGCATGATGCCGTTGCGGAAAGGCACCACGGTCGACTTCATGTTCGAGTCCTCGTAATGTCCCTCCGGAATCTCCCCGGCCCCGCTGAGCAGCGACGAATTGAAATACTTGCCTATGAATGCCAACGGGATGACGATATGAGGCACGCCGGCCTTTTCGGCCTGACGCCGCGCGCATTCTATCTCGGCGGCGTTGTGGTTCGACCCGTAGTCGAACGTCACAGCCATCGCGATCCTGTCGCGATACTCCCACAGCATCGTCGTGCTGTCCACTCCCCCCGACAGCACCAATACACTATCCTTTTCCATATCGTTACAGTTCATCGAAGGCGCGGAGGCGGCGGTGAGCGGCGAGGGACTCGTGGGCGGCGTCGGCGCGGTTGGCGAAGGGGTTGATGCTGATGCCGCCGCGCGGCATGAAGCGGCCTGTCACCTCCAGGTAACGCGGCTGCATCAACGCCCACAGGTCGTTGAGGATGATGTTCACCACGTCCTCGTGGAAATCGCCGTGGTTGCGGAACGAGAACAGATACAGCTTCAGGCTCTTGCTCTCCACCATCTTCTCGTTGGGTATATAGTTGATCCATATATGCCCGAAATCGGGCTGTCCCGTCTTGGGACACAAGGTAGTGAACTCGGGGCAGTCGAACCGCACGACATAATCGTGCCCGGAATGCTTGTTGTCGAAACATTCAAGCATTTCGGGCGCGTAGTTGTCGGGGTATTCGGTGCCTTGATTCCCTAAAAGAGTCACTCCTTTAAGTTCGTCGGCAGTTCTCATCCCACGTATGTCTCTATCAGTTTAAGTCCTTTGTCGCCGGGCACGATCGACAGGCCGTTGGCCGAGGCGGATATCAGTACGGTGTCGCCCTGCTTCACTTTCATTTCGGTGGGCACCGCGCTGACGGCGTCGGTGCCGCAGAGCAGCGTGCCGTCGCCTTCGGTCACGATGATTACCACGAACGAATCAAGCTCGTTGTAGTCGCGCATCACTTCCTCGTCCACAATCATCAGGTTGGTGGTGAAGAAGGGACACTTGGCCACATTGACCGGTATGTCGTTGCGCGGCACATACTTCACGGCCGTACCCTCGGTGTCGTTGAAGTTGATGGCCTCCTTGGCCAGGGCGGTGTGCAGCTGACGCTCGTTGCCGTCGGCATCCTTACGGTGATAATCGTAGATGCGGTAAGTGGCGTCGGATGTCTGCTGAATCTCAGCCACGAATGCACCTGCTCCGATGGCATGAACGCGACCGGCCGGAATGAAGTAGACGTCACCCGGCTTGATGTCGCAGAAGTTCAGCACCTTCTCGATGTCGCCGGTCTCCACCAAGCGCTCGTAGTCGGCAGGATCCACGGCTTCGCGGAATCCGTTGGCCAGCTTGGCGCCGGGATCCGCGTCTACGACATACCACATCTCGGTCTTGCCGTTGGCCTGACCCTGACGGTGGGCCATCTCGTCGTCGGGGTGAACCTGAACCGACAGGTCCTGACGCGCGTCGATGAATTTGATGAGAAGCGGGAAGCGCGTTCCGAACTTCTTGTAATTGCGTTCGCCCAGTATGGCCGCGCCATATTTGGAAAGCAGGTCGGTGAGCGTCATTCCCTGTTCGGGACCGTCGGCCACTACCGACACGTCGCCCTCTACGCCGCTGAGTTCCCAGCTTTCGCCCACCAGATCGAGGTCTGTATGTATTCCCTTGAACGGGGCGATACGGTCGCCGCCCCAGATGGTGGACTTGAGTATTGGCTTAAACTTCCACATGATGATTCGGACGGATTATGTGGTGGGTGCGGATTTCTTGGTGCGGCGGGTGGTCTTGGCGGGAGCGGGTGCCGGAGCTTCCTCGATGCCGGCCAGCTGAGCGTCGATCATGATGCGGCCGCAGTATTCGCACACTATCACCTTCTTGTGCATCTTGATCTCGAGCTGACGCTGCGGGGGGATGCGGTTGAAGCAGCCGCCGCAGGCGTTACGCTGCACGGTGACGATGCCCAGGCCGTTGCGCGCGTTCTTGCGGATGCGGCGGAAGGCGGCCAGCGTGTAGTCGTCGATCACAGGCTCAACGGCTTTGGCCTTGGCCATGATCTGCTCCTCCTCGGCGCGGGTCTCGGACACGATCTCCTCCAGCTCCTGCTTCTTGGCCTCCAGGATGTGGCGCTGGTCGGCCAGAGCCTCCTCGTCGGCGTTCTTATGCTCGGTTTCCTCCTCGATGCGGGCCTTGGAGTCGCGTATCTTCTTCTCGTTCAGCTCTATCTCCAGAGTCTGATACTCGCGCTCCTTCTCCAGGAAAGCGAACTCGCGGTTGTTGCGCACATTGTTGATCTGCTCGTCGTAGCGGGCCACCTTCATGCGGCATTCCTCGATGGCGGCCGTGAAGCCCTGGATCATCTCGTTGAGGTGCGCTATCTCCTCGTTGTGCTTGGCTACGCGCAGCTCGTAACGGGCTATCTCGTCCTCGCAGTCCTTCACCTCGTTGGGGAGCTCGCCGCGAAGGGTCTTGATACGGTCGATGTCCGTAAGATAGGTCTGGAGCTGATAGAGAGCCTTGAGGCGTTCCTCTACGCTGTGCTCTTTCTCGTTTTTCTTATTATCTGTGCTCATAATTCGATATGATGTTTCAAAATTAATTATTAACCACCTTGCTGAAGTGTCTGACTGTCTCGATTAAGTCATCACATGAACTTGACGGGGTTCTTCTCCGACTCGGGGAAGTACACCACCATGTCGGGGAATTTCTCGCGTATCAGGCGCGAGAAGATCCGCTCGGAACACAACTCCGACTCGAAGTGGCCTATGTCGGCCAGCAGGATGCTGTCGCCATAGCCGGTGAAGTCGTGGTACTTGATGTCGGCCGTCACGAACATGTCGGCGCCGGCGGCGATGGCCGTCCTGATCAGCGAGGCGCCCGAGCCGCCGCACAGGGCCACTTTCTTGACCACCAGCTGGCGTTTGCCGGCCGAATACTTCAGGCATTTCACCTGAAACTTGTCCTTGATGCGGCGCAGCAGTTCCAGTTTCGGGGTGGCCGGCAGGTCGCCTATGACGCCGAGCCCTGTGTTTCCGTCCGGTTCCGAAGGCTCCAGGGGGCGCAGGTTCTCCACGCCGATGGTGTGCGCCATCTCGTGGCTGACGCCGTCCCATGTCGAATCGAGGTTGGTGTGGGCCGAATATATGGCGATGTTGTTCCTGAAGGCCTGCATCACGAGGCGTTGCGTCTCGTCGGCGCCGGTCAGGCTTTTCAGCCCGTGGAATATCAGCGGATGATGGCTCACCACCATCGAGCAACTGCGGCGCTGGGCCTCCTCCAGAATATCCTCGGTCACGTCCAGGCATAGCAGCACCGCCGAAACTTCGGCTTCGGGATCGCCCACCTGCAGGCCGGCGTTGTCATAGCTTTCCTGCAGGCGGAGCGGTGCGAACTCCTCGATGGCCGAGGCTATTTCTCGTACTTTAGTCATTTACTTCAATTATCAGCCTTGAGGGTGAGTTTCAGTTCGTCCAGCTGTGCCGGATCGATGGGGCTGGGGCTTTCGTTCATCACGTCGCGGCCCGAATTGTTCTTGGGGAACGCGATTACGTCCCTGATGGAATCCAGACCGGCCAGAATCGACACGAAACGGTCGAAGCCGAGAGCCAGGCCGCCGTGAGGTGGTGCGCCGTACTTGAAGGCGTTCATCAGGAAACCGAACTGCTCCTGTGCGCGCTCCGGAGTGAAGCCTAACAGTTCGAACATGGTGTCCTGCAGCTTGGCGTCGTGGATACGTATGGAGCCGCCGCCAAGCTCGGTGCCGTTCACCACGATGTCGTATGCCGTGGCGCGAACCTTGCCCGTGTCGCTGTGCAGCAGCGGGATGTCGTCGGGGTTGGGGCTGGTGAAGGGATGGTGCATGGCGTAGTAGCGCTGGGTCTCCTCGTCCCATTCGAACAGGGGGAAGTCGATGACCCAGAGGGGCGCGAACACGTTGCGGTCGCGCAGGCCCAGACGGTTGCCCATCTCCAGACGCAGCTCGCACATCTGCTTGCGCGTCTTCATGGCGTCGCCGGCCATAACCAGCAGAAGGTCGCCCTCATTGGCACCGGCGCGCTCGCCCCATGCCTTCAGCTCGTCGTCGGTATAGAACTTGCCGACCGAGCTCTTGATCTTGCCTTCGGGTTCGAACTTGACCCACATCAGGCCCTTGGCGCCCACCTGCGGACGCTTAACGAACTCGGTGAGCTCGTCGGTCTGCTTGCGGCTGTAGCCGGCGCATCCGGGTGCCACGATGCCCACTACCAGCTCGGCGTCGTCAACGACGGGGAAGTTGTGGCCTTTGGCCAGGTCGGTCAGTTCGCGGAACTCCATTCCGAAGCGGATGTCGGGCTTGTCGCTGCCGTACTTGGCCATGGCGTCGGCCCACGTCATACGCGGGAACGGATCCGTGAAGTCAATGTTCTTTACATATTTGAAGATGTGCTTCACCAGGCCCTCGAACATGTCGATGACGTCCTCCTGCTCCACGAACGACATCTCGCAGTCGATCTGTGTGAACTCAGGCTGACGGTCGGCGCGCAGGTCCTCGTCGCGGAAGCACTTTGCAATCTGGAAGTAACGGTCGTAGCCCGACACCATCAGCAGCTGCTTGAACAGCTGCGGGCTCTGGGGCAGGGCGTAGAACTCGCCCGGATTCATGCGCGAAGGCACCACGAAGTCGCGTGCGCCCTCGGGGGTGGACTTCACCAGGATGGGGGTCTCGATCTCCAGGAAACCGTTGGCGTCCAGGTAGCGGCGAATCTCGAAAGCCATGCGGTGGCGCAGCTCCAGATTGCGGCGCAGGTTGGGACGGCGCAGGTCCATGTAGCGGTATTTCATGCGCAGGTCGTCGCCGCCGTCGGTGTCTTCCTCGATGGTGAACGGAGGCACGTCGCTGCGGTTCAGCACCGTCAGCTTGCCGGCCAGCACCTCGATGTCGCCCGTGGGCATCTTCGGATTCTTGGACTGGCGCTCGGCTACCTTGCCCTCCACCTGAATCACATATTCACGTCCCAAATGACTGGCGCGGTCCGCGAGTTCCGCATCGGCGTCGTCACTGAATACTATCTGGGTCAGCCCATAACGGTCGCGCAAATCCACGAAAGTCATGCCTCCCATCTTGCGCACGCGCTGCACCCATCCGGCCAGCTTCACCTCTGCGCCGTTGTCGCTCAGGCGAAGCTCTCCGCACGTCCTGTTTCTATACATCTTTCTGAAATATATTTCATTCTTTGCCCCGCCTTTGCTTGACGGCAAGGGCTTTAACGCGCAAAATTAATAAAAAAATGTGGTATTCGCAAATTTGGCGTTTTAGGAAAAAGTTCGTAAATTTGCAGTTATCATGGACATGGACGAAAAGCAGTATTCAGAAAACGAGGAAATGCAGAACGAAAGTGGCCCGGAAACCGGCCTGAACAGTCAGGAGCAGCCCAAGGACAGCCCCATACCCATCGACCGCAAGACGGTGCTGGCGGGTATGTTCCGGGAATGGTACCTGGAATATGCCAGCTATGTGATATTGGAACGTGCCGTGCCTCACATCGAGGACGGACTGAAGCCCGTGCAGCGACGCATCCTGCACTCCATGTACACGCTGGACGACGGCCGGTTCAACAAGGTGGCCAACGTGGTGGGAAACACCATGCAGTATCACCCTCACGGTGACGCTTCTATCGGTGGCGCCCTGGTGCAGCTCGGCCAGAAGGAACTGCTTGTCGACACACAGGGTAACTGGGGTAACATACTGACCGGCGACAAGGCCGCCGCCCCGCGATACATCGAGGCTCGCCTCAGTGAACTGGCTATCGAGGCCGCCTTCTCGCCCAAAATCACCGAATGGACGCCCAGCTACGACGGCCGCAAGAAGGAGCCGGTGACGCTGCCCATGAAATTTCCGCTGCTGTTGGCACAAGGTGCCGAAGGTATCGCCGTCGGCCTCAGCTGCAAGATACTGCCTCACAATTTCAACGAGATACTTGACGCGGCCATCGACGTGCTGCACGACCGCCCCTTCAAGTTGCTTCCCGATTTCCAGACCGGTGCGCTGATGGACGTGTCGCGTTACAACGACGGTATGCGCGGCGGCCAGGTCAAGGTCCGGGCAAAGATCGAGAAGCTGGACCAGAAGACCCTGGTCATCACCGAGCTGCCGTACGGCGTCACCACTCCCGACCTGATCACATCCATACTCTCCGCAATGGAGAAGGGGAAGATAAAGGTGCGCAAGATAGACGACAACACATCGGGCACCGCCCGCATATTGGTGTACCTTCAGCCCGGAGCGTCGAGCGACAAGACCATTGACGCCCTCTATGCCTTCACCGACTGCGAGGTGTCGCTCAATCCCAACTGCTGCGTGATACGCGACCGCAAGCCGGTGTTCCTGTCGGTGTCCGACCTGCTGCGCGATTCAGTGAACCGTACGCGCGAAATGCTGCGCCGCGAGCTGCAGATTCAGCTGGACGAGTGTCTGGAACAGCAGATGGAGGCCTCGCTGGAGAAGATTTTCATCACCGAGCGGATGTACAAGGACGAGTTGGTGGAAGCGTCGCGCGACATGGAAACCGCCATCCGCCGCGTGGACGCCCTGATGGATCCGTTCAAGCCTCTGTTTATCCGCGAGATTAACGACGACGACCTGCTGAAGTTGTGGGAGATAAAGATGGGCCGCATACTGAAGTTCAACTTGGAGAAGGCCGAGGAACGCATAGCGAAACTGCAGAGCGACGCCGAGCGGATGCGCTACGACATAGAGCATATAGACGAGACCACCGAGCGCTGGTACCTGCACCTGAAGGAGAAATACGGCGCGCGCTTCGAGCGTCACACCGTGGTGCGCGGCTTCGACAGCATCGAGGCAGCCAAGGTGGCCGAGGCAAACCGTCGCCTCTACTACGACCCGGTGGGCAACTTCGTCGGCACGGGACTTAAGGAAGGGGAGTTCAAGTTCACCTGCTCCGATCTGGACGACATCATCCTGTTCTACCGCGACGGTACGTACAAGACCGTGCGCGTGGCCGACAAACTCTATGTGGGCGAGGCCGGCACCGGCGGCAAGAACAACAAGATTATACACATCGGTCTGTTCAAGAAGAACGACCGACGCACCATCTACAACGTGATATACCGCAACGGCAAGGGCGGCAACACCTACATGAAACGCTTCTTCGTCACCGGTCTGACGCGCGACAAGGAGTACAACGTGACCAAGGGGGTGCCCGGTTCGCGTGTGGAATATATGTCGGCCAATCCCAACGGCGAGGCCGAGACGGTGCGCGTGTCGCTGTACGACGAGCCGGCGGAAGTGGGCGGACGCCGCCCGCGCAACACCGAGGTGTACGTGAATTTCGCCGACCTGCTCATCAAGGGCAAGGAATCGTTAGGCAATCTTGTGACCAAGTTCAAGGTGAAGTCTGTGACGTTGGAGAAAAAAGGCACGAGTACGCTCGGGGGCCGCGAGGTGTGGTTCGACCGCGACGTGGTGCGCCTCAACTACGACCGGCGCGGCGAAAGCCTCGGCGTGTTCCAGGGCGACGACAAGGTGCTGGTGATACAGAACAACGGCGAATACTTCACCTCGTCGTATTCCGACGCCAACCACTACGAGGACAATATACTGCGCATCGAGAAGTTCCGGCCCGACAAGGTGTGGTCCCTTGCGCTGTGGGACGCAACGCTGGGTGCGCCGTATCTGAAGCGTTTCAATTTCGAGGCATCGGCAAGGCCGCAACGGTTTGTCGGCTCGGACGAGGCTTCGCGGATAATGCTGCTGACCGATACGCAGGATCCCGACCTGCTGCTGCATTACGAGGATGCCGAGCGTCCCGACACCGAAGTGGACGCTGCGGAATTTATCGGCGTGAAGTCGTTCAAGGCCAAGGGCAAGCGGCTTACCACACTGCCGTTGCGCGAGGTGACGGAAATACCCAAGCCCGAACCGGAACCCGAACCGGAAACCGAAGAACAGGCCGAGGACGCAGAACTTAATGCCGTGGAAACCGTTACAGAATCAGATACTATATCTGACAATAATACTGACTCGTCAGAAGAAAACACACATCCGACGGCAAGCGAACCGTCACTATTCGATTTTGATGACTAAAAAAATTTTCCTCTCATTGGCAATCCTTATATTGTCGGTGACAGGCGCCTTGGCTCAGGGGCGGCATCACCATCGGCATGGATGCCGCGACTACTGCCGGACCGAGGAACAGCCCGAGTGTTTTACGCACCGGCCCATAACGTCGGTGTATGGACTGGAGATTGGGGGCGCCAACATCAATTGCAATTATCTGAGCCCGTTGCCATACACCGGCAGCGGGGTGGGAATGTACGGAGGCTGGGGCAAGCGAATGAAGCAGCATCCCGAGAATCTGGTTATGGCATTCACGGCCGGACTCAACATGACCTCGACCAAGAATCCGAGCAAGTCGGCTGAGATGATGTCTGTGTCGGCGCGTTTCGGCTGGGGACCGAGCTGGCTGCATGAGTTCGGCAACGGATGGTCGATGACCCTCGGCGGCGCGCTGGACCTGTCGGGCGGTGCGCTCTATCTTCCCATCAACGGCAACAATCCCGTACAGGCCATGGTGTATGCCGGAATAGACCTTACGGCCGGGCTGTCCTGGAGAACGCATTTCGGACGACTGCCCGTCACGTTCGCCGACCGGGCCTCGCTTCCCACACTCGGGGCGTTCTTCTGCCCGCAGTACGGCCAGAGCTATTACGAGATTTATTTAGGCGAACGGTCAGGTCTGGCCCACTTCGGATGGTGGGGCAACTGTTTCGGCATCAACAACCATCTGACCATGTCGCTGCATTTCAGGAACAGGAAAAGTCTGGTGTTGGGCTATCGCCTCTACGTTCGCAACAACCGGGCCAATCATCTCACCAATCAATACGTAACCAATGCATTTACAGTCGCTATACAGATCAATTAAGAGAGTGCTGGCGCCCGTGGCCCTGATAGCGATGATGCTTTGGGTGCCCGCATGTACCGAACCGCTGACATACAGCGGTGACGTCGATGACCCGTACCGTAATTTCGATATGCTGGCCCGTGTGGTAGGGGAACGTTACTGCTTCTTCAAGCAGAAGGGGATAGACTGGGATGGAGTCACGGAGGAATACCGCGCCAAGGTGACTGCGGACATGAATCCGGTGGAACTTTTCGGCCTGATGAGCCAGATGCTCGACACCCTGAAGGACGGTCACGTTAATCTTAGCGCCCCGTTCGCCACGAGCTACTACAAGAAATGGTGGAGCGATTATCCACAGGATTTCAACGAGCGCACCCTGCAGCAGTATTATCTGAAGTTCGGCGGGTTTCAGAAGAACGGCATGACATATTGCGTGTTCCTGCCAGATACGGTAGGATATGTGCGCATTCCCTCGTTCAGCGCGCAGCTGCCGCCGGCCACTCTGGACTATATCCTGGCGGCGATGAAAGGGACGAAGGGCCTGATAATAGACATACGCGACAACGGCGGCGGTTTTCTGACCAATGTGCCGGAGCTTGTAGGCCGTTTCATCACGGAGAAGACTTTGGGCGGTTATATCTGTCATAAGACCGGTCCCGGCCCCGAGGATTTCAGCAAGCCGTTCAAGATAGAATACAAGCCGGCTAAAAAGCATATACAGTACCTTGGCAAGCCCGTGATAGTGCTGACAAACCGCAGCTGTTTCTCGGCCGCCAACGATTTTACGTCTGTTATGAAGTCGCTTCCCGATGTCACCATTCTTGGCGCGCGCACAGGGGGCGGGGGAGGAATGCCCTTCAACTCCGAGCTGCCCAACGGCTGGAGCGTTCGGTTTTCGTCCTGTCCCATCAACAACGCGCAGAACGAGCTGACTGAATTCGGCATCGACCCAGACATCGAGGTCCACTGCGACGACATCGACCTGGCCAAAGGTAAGGACGCCATCCTCGACGCCGCCCTCGACCTGTTCACCGATAAGTCGGAAAGTGACAAATGACGACTGGAAAGGCGGTTTTTAACCGCCTCCCTGTTGACGACGTGGACGTCGTCATCCCAGTATCGGCTGTGACTGGAAGGACGGTGTCCACACCGCCCATAAACACGGACCCAAAGCCTCTTGAAAAAGGGGCAATGGAATGTTGAAAATTAAAAGTTTTCGAAAAAATAATTTTTTTCGAGAACTTTTTTTGTGGCATGCTTGTTATATGTGAAGTTAGAAGATAGATTTTGTTCATTAAGTTAGAAGAAAGCCACTCGTGAGAGCGGCTTTTTTTGTATTCATGCCGTATGTCGAGCGACTTGTGGTGATAAGCAAGACAAAAGTCGGAGACAAACACCGCTGATTGGCGTTTATATCCGACTTGTACGTTGTAGGGAGTGTAATCTTAAGAGTATCAGAAAGTATAGGCCACACCTAAGGACATGGTCATGACTTTGCTGTCGACCTTGTCTTTAAGGAACGGATACTGCATGCGATAGAAGTAGGAGAAGTGGTTTCCCGTCTCGACGGCCACCTCACCCATGATTCCGAGGTTGAAATATGTGCCGAAACCACCGTCATAATTGGTCAGGTCGTGGGTGTGATATATATAGGCCGAAGCATAGAATGTCTCGCTTATATATGGACCGGCACCTACGCGAAATCGCACCTTGTTGCTGATAGGTGCCCGCATGTTCATCAGCACAGGAATGGTGATGTTCCAGGAATGTACCTCATTGGCCCTCCTGAAGGGGAGGTTTACCTCAGGCATGTCTTTATAGCAGGAGCTGTGAATGGCAGCGCCATTGTCAACATATTGGATATCCACGCCGGGAGTGAGACTCCAGTTCTTGTTGAATCGGATGTCGTAATTGGCTCCTATCATTGCACCGACACCCCAACCGAAATGAGCGTCACGGAACAATAACTCATCCGTGACGGGGTTCCACATCACTGCATCAGAGCAGAAGTGCGACAGGTTGACTCCGGCATGTACGCTCCAACGGTTCTTGACATTCCCATTTCTGTCGTTCTGAGCCATGGCAGGGCATGAAAACCCGGTTAGTCCCAGCATCAGAAGAGAGAGCAGATAAACAATTCTTTTTTGCATAATGGATGTTTTTAAGAAATTGTTAATAAAGCCATCGATATAGAATATCATATTTCCAAGTGGTATTGCAATATGCACCGCCTAATTGCCAGCTGAAATCCATATTATCGCTGAATCCTTGATATTTTATAGACGCGTTACATACTAAGGTTGGGTATGTGTAGCAATAATTCACACCATCAGTCCATATATTACAAGGAATCGGGATGAAAATATCATGATCACTACGGCCATTGCGGTTCTGTTGCGGAGCAATGTGGAATTCGCGTTCATCAATATTTTTCAACTTAATTATAGATTCAGTTCTCGAACGATAATTTATCCATCTACCTGCGACTTTTTTTCTGAAGCTCAGTTCTACATGAAGCCGACCCGTCCAGAAGTATGAGCCTCCCGGCACATAGGTTTTTTCAATATCGCGTCGTGCTTCAATTTTAAATTTACGCTTCCCTTTTTTAATCCATCCGGAGGAGTACTTAACACCCTTAGGCACTTCCTTGACTCTTGATCCCTGAAATGTGAAAGTCCCGTTAGAGCCATTGTTATAATTAGGTCTTGTTGATTGTGCATTAAAATCTGCAAGATCAATAGTGGAGTCGGAAGCAGAATATGTAAGCCCTTGTGCTTTTAAACTTTCGTATGTTGCCTTTTTTAACGTATTGTCTTGCTGCTTTGCTATTTTTAGATATCCGGAAGATGTTACTAAGTAGGCAAGCATAGGCTCTTCCATGGGCAGATAGATGCCGGCATCTTCTCCTTCATTAGCATAGAAAAACTCTGGATGGCGCTGTTTGAGCTGTTCCAGATCTTCTTCTGTCTCCACTACGCTGTCTACTTCCTCCAGTGTACGAAGGTAGTTCTCTTTCATCGAGACAAACCCGGGCACCAGCTTTCGCATAAACTCGAAACGCTTTTCTTCTGTTTCCATGCAGTCAAGAGCCGACACTACTTCATTAAAGGTGTCAATATCCCGGAATCGGAGTATTGAGTCTTCATTCATTGTGACTTCCGGCTCGCCACTTCGCGTGGCTTGTTTGCTGTTGTTCTTAGGAACCGGCGGTTCATAGTCGCTTGTACATGCTCCGAACATGAAAATGGAGCATAACAAGATACAAAGTTTGGTTTTCATTGTTGTTAATAATTGTTTTGAGATTTATTTTTTAGCTTCTCTTTAAATAGATGCATGCCTGAATTTAAAGGAGAAGTTATGAGTTGTTTATGTCAAAGCGACATAGAGAGGCGGACCGCCATAGATTTATTGCAGTTCAAATTGGGGCTCGAGGTTACCAATATAGATGTAATCGGGAGTAAACAGCTTAATGATTCCTTCTGCGGATTCATTAAGAATGTAATCCACAAAGAGTTTCTCGTCATCATAAATGGCGATTGGAGCAGTATCGGTGCAGTCCCACACCTCGAAAGTTTCTATTTCAGAAGTGTCGATAGGCTGGATGCCGCTGTCCTTTTCGACTTCACATGTGAAAGTGATACATGGAGCCCTCTGGAATTTATCACCTGTGTCGTGATTCCTACGTGGCTTTTTCTTTAATACGATAGTGCGTCCATGCCGAGTTGTTCCATTAACAGGGAATGGTATGCATGTGACATACAATATGGTTAAAAGGATAAGAACTATATTTTTCATGCGAGTAGTTAATTGATTTCGGCTGCAAAATTAGAATGTGTGTGAAAATCATCCAAATTTTCGATGACTGAAAAATGACTGAATTTATTAACTGAAAAAATCAGTCATTGTAAGTGTTAGATATACAGTATGAAACATAATTGCAACGGAATATAAGTGAAATCATAAAGCATATCGATATTATCTTTCGCGATATCGAATTTTATTTTTATCATGAATAGTTATTGGGGATTATTTATTAATTTTGCGAAGAAATATAAAGTTTGATATGAAGTGCCGTTTGCCTATTAAGATATATTCAGTCTTATCATTATTGTTTTTAATCTTGCTTATTGCATCGGTTGATTGTTCTCGTAAAGGTAATAAACAGAAATACAATTCGGATCTTATACACATTGCCAGTTTTGTATCAGAGAATCCACTACGGGCACTTGACAGCTTACAATGTGTAGATCAGGACAAACTATCCAACTGCGATAGGCATTTTTATGATTACATTACAATTAAGGCAAAGGACAAGGCCTTCATCAGGCATACTTCAGACAGTCTGATATTAGATGTGTTAGGATATTATTCAGATTATCCTGATGACCCAATTTATACGGAGGCTCTTTATTATGCCGGTCGTGTGTATTCGGATCTTGGCGATCTTTCTACGGCATTACAGTATTTTCAACTTTCCCTTGACAATCTTGAAGAAACTAAGGACACAACAAAGCTACAAAATAGATTAAACTTCCAGATAGGAGGTGTGTTGCGCAAACTCAGACTTTATGATAAGGCTATTCCATATTTCTCGCAAGCGTTGAAATATGAATTAGAAGAAAATGATTCATCTGGCATTGTTTATGCTCAGCAAGCTCTTGGCACACTGTACCATGAACTCGGAGTTCTGCAAAATGAGAATGCCATGGAAGAGCGATACTTAGAAATTGCGGACTCTATTCTCACATGTTCCCTTGATTACGCTGCAAACCTAAGTAAGACATTTGCCGCCGATTCAAAAGTATTTCTGTCTGGAGTAAAGCAGGCGAAAGGAGATATCCATTCCGCACTGAATCTGGTACGGGATACACCTGAGCAGGTTGACTCGATTCAGCGCAATGTAGCTCTTGCATACGCAGCCGATATATATCAAGAGGCCGGCATCATGGATACGGCGTATATGTATGCTCACGAATTGGTAGTCAACGAAGATATATTAAATAAAAAGACGGGTTATAGCATTATTCTTTCTCCGGAATTCAGAAGTATGCTGCATCCCGACACGCTGAACCGTTACTATGCGGAATATAAGGAGGTTCTTGAAACTTATTTTGATGACAATCCTAATGAACAGGCTCTGATCCAGGAAAGTATGTATAATTATCAGACACATGAGAGGAAAAGCATTAAAGTGCAGGAAGAAAAGAAGGTATTGCTATGGGTTGTCGTCGGTTTTGCCTTCCTGGTTGTCATCATGGCGTTTGTGATACTGTATATGAAGTATAAGAACCGGAATAATCTTGTCAAAATGCGGGAGAAGTTGGACAACCTGCAGATTTTGAAGCAAGGAATCAGTCAGGCCGCAGCTCCAGACGGTACTTGCGAAGGAGGTCAGATTGTCTCTTTTCCTATGACCACGATGTCCGAACAGGCGTTGCGGCAACAAATGAAAGAAGAGTTGATGGCCCTATATAATCAAAACAATGATGTCGTGACTCCACAAGCGATTCTCGAATCGGAGGTGTACGCCCACCTGCAGCAATTATTAAAAGAAAAGAAACCTATGGGCGATGCATTGTGGGACAAACTGGAGGAAACTGTTGTGGCGGCATCTCCTCGGTTTATATCGAGTCTTAAGTTGCTGACGTGCGATAAACTGACTACGCGCGAGCGGCATACGGCATTGCTCGTAAAGTGCGGTTTCCGACCGGTTGATTTAACAATTCTATTGGCCCTTACCAACGGAGCCATCGTTTCGAGAAGGCAGAAGCTGGCTGACAAAGTGTTTGAGCAGAAGGTAAATGTCAAGGTGATAGACGGCATCGTTCGCCTTCTGTGAATACTTCTGTTTCCATGAACAGCAGACTAAAGCATAGCTGCCATATTGCGGATATTTGCAAGCCGAGCCATAAATGATTCGTTGGCTTTGGCAACCTGCATATTGTAAGAAGACTGCAGGTTGAGCCATAGACCGGCATCTATGCCAAGCGCAGCCTCAAGAATCAATGCCATTTCGGTATTTATGCCACGTTTGCCTTTGATAATCTCATTAAGCAACGACGGCCTGACATCTATTTGTTCCGCAAACTTGGCTTGGGTAATACCTCTGCATTCCAGCTCATCGTTCAGCAGTTCGCCCGGATGCGTAGGTTCAAATGGCATAAGATTGTTAGCAATCATAGCCGGATCAATCCCTGGTATAGTTATCATATCAATCGTAATGGTTTGAAAGTTCAACAATGTTACAGATAGTAAGTATTTGTTCGTCTATGGTCTCAGTCATTGTGAATTCGATACGATAATCAAGATTCGCACGTATTGAGAACAGGCCTTTCTTATCTCCATGCAAAGACTCAAAATGAAGTGAATTAATAGTAAACAGGTCCTCTTTTCTTGAGGCCCATTTTAAATAATCGATTCCCCGCTTGTATCCTTTTGTCACATTGGGTTGGTAGCGGTGTTTTTTGTCTTTGCAAGAACCGTTTTCATATAGCTCCCGGAGGTAATCTTTCTCAAATATTACTATCATATAATGTCATTATGTCGCAAAGTTACAAAAAGTTTTGATAATTCACAAAAATGTGAATTATGTTTGAATTCACCGAAAATGAAATGCAGAGATTTCAATAAATATAGATTGTACTTCCCGGCATCGGACTTCACTACATCGGGCTTTCCCACGGAAAATCACCTCATTTAACTTTCGCATATAGGAATTATAAGGATTTCAAGTCACAGAACTTACGGCAAAAGCAAGTTTTCACCTTAACTGAACGTACAGATTAACACAGAACCTTATACATCTGCCACTGCGAGCCGGCATCGCATGGAACGGAGGTTTTCAACCTCCGCCACGTTGTACGGGCACCCGGACTGCTATGTGGTTTTGCGGAGGTTGAAAACCTCCGTTCCATGCGTTACTGTCTGTAATATTTTTGCCATTGCCACGGAACTGAATGGCGCAAGCGCAGGAATTTACACAGATTGCTTCTGTGATACTTCTGTTGCCGTCAATGACGGCTCTGTGCCTTGGCCGAGTCTGCAATGAGTGACGAGTGATAAGTGATAACCTTTGTCACTCGTCACTATGACTTATGACCTAATTTGAAGTTCTGTGCCGTTCTTCCAGTTCAGTGCGGAGCCCGGCATCCGAATAGTTCTGTGACTTGCCTTTCTTTATATTCCTTCAGGCGAATATGCGAAACTTGAATCAACTTATACATTGCTATTTCAGAATTTATGGTTAAATTTGCATAGTTCGGAATCGGAGCCGAATAATTATTTCTCAATGAAATCTAAAAGTTGTGATATGCAAACATACGTTGACGCATATAATGGGGATGATTCAATACCGGTATTCGTGGCCTTTGCCATTGAACAGTATAAGAATCATAAAGGAATTTCGGGAGAAGAAGCTGCGAGAATATTAGATGAATACGGCATATTGGATCATCTTGCAGAATTTTATGATGTTCTGCATACCCAAAGTGCCCAGTGGCTTGTGGAAGAAATCGACGAAATGATAGCTAACCAAAAATCATGAAGCAGATCTTATATCACGGAGGAAGTCATATAATTCAAATCCCCGAAATCAGGGAGCCGGAGCGAACCCTTGATTTCGGTAAAGGGTTTTATGTAACTTCGTCTCAGAATCAGGCGGAAAGATGGGTAAAGGCTCATCTTAAACACAAATATACTATTGGTTATGTCAACTCCTATGAATTTGATCCGGAGGCAATTCCATCTGAATTAAATGTGAAGTTATTTAGGGAAGCAAATGATGAATGGGTCGATTTTGTTATGGCCAACAGACTGATTCAAGGATTTACCCATGACTATGACATTGTCTTTGGCCCTGTTGCCAATGATAACGTATATACCCAGATTACACTTTTTGAAGGAGGAATAATTAACAAGGAGACTCTTATCAAGGAACTAAAGGCTTATAAACTCGTTGATCAATATCTGTTTCATACAGTAAGGTCGTTGGCATATTTGCGTTATCTTTCCAATTATGCTGTTATAATATAAAGCCGATTAGTTGATATTAATCATCGTAGTCGATAAATTTTGGAAATTATGACTGAAACCAAAATAACATCAAAGAATCTTTATCTGCTGCTGCCGTATAAAGTGAGCCAACTGGCCATTTTATATGCAAGGAAATTCAATGTTACAATAATTGATGCCATCCGCGCCATTTACAAGTCAAATACCTACAAGGAATTGGAGGACGAGGAAACCAAACTATGGCATTATGGTCCCGTCGCCCTCCTGGAATACATTTCCGAGCACCACTAATAATATTGACCTTTAAGAACATATCCTTTGGTAAAATTGGCAAATTATAGGTCTTTCGCCTCAGGTATTCTAAGTATAGGATTGTGCTTATCGCAGTAATCAATAGGCATTTGGTTCCGTGCTTGATGCACGGATGAGGACAGCCGGATACTAATTGGAATGTGTAATGACTATTTGTTAATAATGTTTTCGACAGCCGCTATGAATTCCTTTGCCAAAGGTAACATTACTTCTATAGTTTCTTTGTCGCAGACATGGAGGTCGTCGTAATCGTTAGCGTGTCTAAGATCAAATAATTCGAAAAATGTCTTTGCGAGCCTGCTTTCAAGCTTGCTTGTTTTTACAAAATGTTGTGAAAGCATGGATTTGACACCTGTATGTGTCTGTGTCTCTAACTTATTGGCAACCAAGAGTGCAACCACGGCATAATAGCAGGCATAATAAAGCCGGCTCACGGCAGAACTGTAAAACTCTCCCTTTGCGAGATATTCCACTTCGTCCAAAGCACTGTGACTGCGAGACAGTCTATAAGTCACCAAATTGCGTCTTGCCGTATCGTCAAGTTGCGGTTTCATAACAGTATGCCTTCGCGATTTACGTTGATGCTGAATGGTGTCTGACGGCTTTCCCAAATACTTTTCAATAGAACTATCGGTGAAACACGAACGCCGTGTTCTATCTCTATATCATAAAGCTGGCCTACAATCTCCGATCTGCGAGTGACAAACGCTTTTCCCTGAACGGTGTCGGGCAACAGGATAAGTAGATCTATGTCGGAATTCATAGAAGCAGTGCCACGAGCCTGAGAGCCGAACAGCAACGTGGTTGCCTCCGGGAACATCTTGCGCATTACATCCGCTATTTTTCGTATGATGGAATCCTGTCGCATATTGGAATCATTGTTGTTGCAAATTTAATGTTTCCTAAGGAGATATCCAAGTAATGGAGAAAATTAATGCAAGATAGAATCAGGCTTTTGGTCCGTGCTTGATGCGCGGCCGGGTACAGCTCGCACTGCTATTTTCACGACTTTATCACTCGTCACTAATCATTTGTCACTCGTCTCTGTTACCTGTTTCGATTTCGGGGCGAAGTAGTGGTTGATGATGATGGCGATGGCGCCGTCGCCGGTGACGTTGCAGGCGGTGCCGAAGCTGTCCATGGTGATGTACAGGGCTATCATCAGGGCCTGCTCCGTCGGGCCGAAGCCCAAAATAGAACCTAAGATGCCTAACGAGGCCATGATGGCGCCGCCTGGTACGCCGGGCGCGGCGACGATGGAGATGCCCAACATCATGATGAATCCCGAGAACATGGCCGTGTCATACGGCAAGCCTTCCATTATCATGATCGTAAGGGCGCAGGACACTATCTTCAACGCGCTGCCGGACATGTGTATCGTGGCGCATAGCGGCACGGTGAATCCGGCTATGTCCTCGCTCACGCCCATGCCGATGGCCTGGCGCAGGGTGACGGGTATTGTGGAGGCCGACGACTGTGTGCCCAATGCCGTGAAATAGGCCGGAAGCATCTGCCAAAGCATCTTAAGCGGGTTGCGTCGCGCTATGACGCCCGCGATGCAGAACTGCAACACCAGCAGCACCAGCGTCATTGCGAATATGATGCCTATCACGGCCGCAAACGATTTCAATACCACGGTCACGTCGCCCGCCATGGTCATGTTCAGGAAGATGCCGAATATGTACAGCGGAAGCAGGGGAATGATCAGCCGGTTGATGGTAAGCGCCACGCAGTCGCGGAACTCGGTCGTGAACTTGCGCATGGTGTCGGTCTTGAGATAAGCCATGCAGAGTCCTAACAGGAAGGAGAGGACCAAGGCCGTCATGACTGTCATCAGCGGCGGCATCTCGATGGTGAAGTAGGGCGCCATGTCGTGCGCACCCATGCTTTCGGCCGTCTGCGTCCTGTCTCCCACAAGATTGGGGAAAACCGACGAACCTATGAAATAGGAATAGAATCCGGACAGCGAAGTGAAGATATAGGCGATACCGGCCGTGAGCAACAGCATCTTGCCGGCCCTTGAGCCGACATCGGAGATGGCAGGAACCACAAAGCCGATGATTATCAAGGGAATCATGAAGCCGAGGAACTGGCCGAATATGGCGTTGAAGGTCATGAACACCCTTCCTGCCCATAGCGGCATGAAGTATGCGCAGCCTATACCCGCGCCGATTGCCAGCAGTATCCATACCAGCAGATTCACCTTGATTCGCTTCCTGCCTGTCCTCATGTTATCGAAGTATGTCGAGAGCGCGATTCAGGGCCTTTATGAAGGCCTCCACTTCTTCCCGCGTGTTATAGACGGCAAACGACGCGCGGACGGTGCCCGGCACGCCGAGGCGTTCCATCAGCGGCTGCGCGCAGTGATGTCCGGTGCGGACGGCCACACCCTGCTTGTCGAGCAACATGCCAATATCGTAGTTGTGTATGTTGCCGACGTTGAAGCTGATGACCGGGTCTTTCTTTTCGGCCATGCCGTAGATGGTCAGTTCCGGAATCTTCAGCATCTCGGCCGTGGCGATGTCAAGGAGTTCATGCTCATGCGCTGCGATATTTTCTATGCCCGTCTCCTCGATGAAATCCAGGGCCTGACTCAGTGCCGCGATGTCCACGAAGTCGGGTGTCCCGGCTTCGAACTTGAACGGCAGCTCGGCGTATGTGGTATGCCGGAACGACACATGCTCAATCATCTCGCCGCCACCCTGATAAGGGGGCATCTTCTCAAGCAGATCTTCTTTGCCGTACAATACGCCGATGCCGGCGGGACCATACATCTTGTGGCTGGAGAATACATAGAAATCGGCGTCAAGATCCTGCACGTCGATGCGCATGTGGGGCGAGGCCTGCGCACCGTCAACCAATACGGGTACGCCGTGCGAATGGGCGGTCGCCACCATCTCCCTGACGGGATTGACGGTGCCCAGCACGTTGCTGACATGCGCGAACGCCACCATCGCCGTGTTCGGCCCGAACAGGTCGCGATACTGGTCCATTTTCAGCTCACCGCGCTCGTCGATGTCCACCACGCGCAGGTGCATGTTCTTTTTCTCGGCCAGCAGTTGCCAGGGCACTATGTTGGCGTGATGCTCCATTACCGTCAGGATGATGTCGCCGCCATCGGGAAGCAGCGAGCCGAACGATGACGCCACGAGGTTGATTCCCTCGGTGGTGCCACGGGTGAATATCACCTCGCGGTGCGACCGGGCGTTGATATACTGCGCCACACGTCGCCGTGTATGCTCCTGCATGTCGGTGGCTTCCTGGCTCAGAGTATGCACGCCACGATGCACGTTCGCCTTGTGGCTGGTGTACACATCCACTATGGCGTCCACTACACGCGCCGGGGTCTGGCTGGTGGCCGCGTTGTCGAAATATATCAGAGGCCGTCCCGACACCTGGCGGGACAATATCGGGAATTGCTCGCGTATCTTGGTTATATCCATCACTGACATTTCTTATTCGACGGATTGTTGGAGTCGGCCAGGGCGCAGCTTGAGCAGGGGGCCTGAGCGCCGGCGAACCGTTTTTCGACCAGCAGCCGCAGCCTGTCGCGCAGTCCCGGCATCTCGATGGCGTCGATCACGTCGTTCATGAACGCCTGGCGCAACAGCAGCCGGGCCTGTGGCTCGGGGATGCCGCGCGTGCGCATGTAGAACAGCTGCGTCTCGTCCAGCTGTCCCGTGGCGCAGCCGTGGCTGCACTTCACGTCGTCGTTGTATATCTCCAGTTCGGGACGTGCTTCCACGCGGGCCTGGTCTGACGCCAGCAGATTGCGGCAAGCCTGATAGGCTTCCGTGCCCACGGCACCTTCCTCGACCACGATTCGGCCCGTGAACGCGCATCGGCTCTCGCCGTCGGCCGAGATCTTGAACAGCTCGTCGCTGTGGCAATGAGGCACGCCGTGCTCTATGCGCGAATATGTGGATATGTGTCGCTCGCAGTCTTCGATGGCCATGCCGTACAGCTTGAGCGACGCGTTCTCGCCCATGAACCGGCAGTGATACTCGTTGCGCGTCGTGCCGTTGAACAGCGTGTGACCGTTGACGGTGACGCGGCTGTCGCGTTCCTGACGCAGATACAGCGATGAGATGCGGCCCGTATGCGCCGACGATTCCTCAAGGTCGTAGTAATGAAGCGTGGCGTTGGGCCCGACAAACAGTTCGACTGTCTGAAGGGCCAGGTAGTCCACGTTGTCGCGCTGCGTGCGGTCGCACACCATGAGACCTGCCTCCGCGCCTTCGTCCAGCACCACCAGGATGCGGCGAATGGACATCAGGGGCTGAACGTCGTTCAGCACGTTTATCAGCTGGATCGGCGATTTAAGCACTACGCCCTTGGGTACGTACAGCATCAGGCCGTCGCGCACCAGCATGGTGTTGAGGGCCACCACCGGATTGTGTATGTCGGCGGCGTGGCCGTAATATTTCGACACGAGTTCCGGATGGCTTTGCGCAATGGTGCGCAGGCTGCCCAACAGCACTCCCTCGGGCATCGGCGGCATATTGGCCGGGATAGGGAACAGGTCGTTCAGGTCTATGCCGAAATCGGGAGCCAGCATCTGCTCCAGGTCGCAGTTCTCGTAATTGTCGGCACCCTGACGCGGCAGCGTGGCCGTGCGCAGTATGTCGGCGGCCTCGGGACGCAGGGCGTTCAGCACCTCCGCGCTGTGACTGTCTATGTCACGGCGCGAGGCGTCGTACAGTTCTATGTATTGGTTCAGAGCGTTCATTTCGCGTCCTCCTGCTCCTTGATCCAGTCGTAGCCGCGCTCCTCCAGCTCCAGTGCCAGTTCGGGACCGCCCGTCATAACGATGCGGCCTTTATATAGGATATGCACGAAGTCGGGAGCGATGTAATCCAGCAGACGCTGGTAATGGGTGATGACGATTGTGGAGTTGTCTTTGCTGCGCAGCTTGTTCACGCCGTTGGCCACGATGCGCAGGGCGTCGATGTCAAGGCCGGAGTCCGTCTCGTCGAGGATGCTGAGCTTCGGCTCCAGCATGGCCATCTGGAATATCTCGTTGCGCTTCTTCTCGCCGCCCGAAAAGCCCTCGTTCACCGAGCGCGAAGCCAGTTTGTTGTCAAGTTCCACTACGGCGCGTTTCTCGCGCATCAGCTTGAGGAAATCGGCAGCCGACATGGGAGGCTGGTGGAAATACTCGCGCTTGGCGTTGATGGCCGCGCGCATGAAGTTCACCATCGACACGCCGGGAATCTCCACCGGATACTGGAATCCGAGAAACAGACCCTCGTGGCTGCGCACCTCGGGCGTCATGTCAAGCAGATTCTTGCCGCACAGAGTGGCCTCGCCGCCGGTGACGGTGTAGGCCGGGTTGCCGGCCAGTACCATCGACAGCGTCGACTTGCCCGAGCCGTTCGGACCCATGATGGCGTGTACCTCGCCGGGGTGTATCTCCAAATTGATGCCGCGCAATATCTCGCGACCGTTTATCTCTGCCTTTAAGTCTTTAACCTTTAACATTTTTCCTCTATTTCTTAGTCCCTGATCGGCCTGTTACAATATATCTAACATTCTGAGCCGTGAAAAAATCGGTGAGGCCACATTTTTTAACAGATATGGCGTCGCCCTTGCAATCACCACAGGTCATAGTCCAGCGACGTGACCTGGAATTCGGTGCGGCGGTTCACCTGGTCGGCGGCCGCTTTGCCGGCGTCGTCGAGTGTCTCGATATATTCTTCGTTGAGGACAGTGCCCTCGGGGAATTGCGGATATTCTTTGTTGATTCGTTTTGTCACGGTCTTGGGCACGCTCTTGCCATAGCCTTTCCATGTGAGCCTTTCGGCCGGGATGCCGGCGGCTATCAGATAGTCCACCACCGACTTGGCGCGACGGTCGGAGAGCCGTATGTTATATTCTTCGGTACCGACGCGGTCGGTGTGCGAGCCCATCTCGATGGTGACCGACGGATTGTCCTTCAGCATCTGCGCCATCTCGTCAAGAGCCGCCTTCGACTCGGGACGCAGCGTCGCCTTGTCGAAGTCGTAGAATATGTTCTCGACCACCTGCGGCTTATATACCGCGGCCAGCACGAAGTCGATGCCGTAATCCTGATCCTCCTCGGCGATGTCGCTCTCGAATTCCTGCTTCACGTTGAGGTAGCCTTTCGCGCCGGCCAGCATCACGTATTTCACGCCGCGTTGGAGCTTGAACCTGAACGAGCCGTCGTCGCGGGCCACCTCCTTCTGGTTCGATCCATCGTCGCCAACGATGCGGATTATGGCGTTGGGTACAGGTTCGTCGTCCTTGTCCACGACCCAGCCCGATATGGTCACCTTGATTTCGGGACATTCGAAGCTGTATATATGGTCATAGCCGCGGGCGTCGCCGCGGTTTGAGCTGAAGAAGCCGCTTTCGCCCTCGCCGAAGGTGATGCCGAAGTCGTCGCCCGGCGAGTTCATGGGCACGCCCATGTTGTCGACGCTCCAGCGGTCGCCCGTGGAGTTAAGGCGCGCGCGGAACAGGTCGAGACCTCCGAAGCCGGGGTGACCGTCGCTGCTGAAATACAGCAGCGAGTCCGTGCGGACATACGGGAACATCTCGTCGCCAGGCGTATTGATCTGCGGGCCGAGGTTTTCCAGGCTGCCCTGACGCTCCTTGAGGTTGATGCGCCATATATCCTTGCCGCCGAATCCTCCCGGCATGTCGCTGGAGAAGTACAGATATGTGCCGTCGGGCGATACGGCGGGATGGCCCTTGGCCGAAATGGAATCGTTGATTATCTTGAATTCCTGCGGTGCCGACCATGTGGCGTCGCTGCGCTGCGACGTGTATATCTCTACCGACGAATCGGAATTGGCGTTACGCTTGGCCACGGTCAGATACATGGTCTGTCCGTCGGGACTGAACGACATGATTCCCTCGTCGTGTTCGGTGTTCAGCTCGCCGCCGGCAGGCTCGGGACGCTGCCAGTTCCCCTTTTCGTCCTTCTTAGAGAAGAATATGTCCGAGCGCTTGGTGCCGGTGATTTCCGACTTGGTGGTGCCGGTGGATTTCTCGTTGCTGCTGGTGAAATACAGGGTGGTGAGGTCCTTGTCCAGATACATCGGCGCGAAGTCGGCGCGGCGCGAGTTGAACATCTTGGCCTGCTTCACGATGTATCGGGTCTTGGGCTTCTCCTTCTGTTTCAGGGCGAGAGTGGCACCGCGCAGACCCTCCTTGGCCAGCAGGTCGTCGGGAGCGTATTCCAGGAACGTGCGGTATGCGTTGATGGCCGGGCCGTATTTGCCCTCCATCTGCAGCGAGCGTCCCAGGTAATAGTAAGCCATTGAATCGGGATATTCATAGCGTATGGCGTTCTGGTAAGCGGCCGATGCGCGCGCAGCCATGTTGAGCTTGCGGTAGCAGGTGGCCAACTGATACGCCACGCGGCCACGAAGCTCGCGGTCCTCGCGCGGGTTCAGCTTGTTGTAGACGCCGCGATAGGTCTTGGACGCATCGAAATATTCGCCACGGGCAAACTGCTGATCGGCCGTGGCGAGCTTGGGCGTCTTGCACCCCGTCAGCATCACCACGGCCATCAGGGCCAGTGCCAGATATGCTATGATTCCTTTGGCTTTCTTCATTCAGTGTCGTTAAGTCTGTGACTTATAGCCGTCTTATGGCCGGAGCCTAATCCCGGTCCGGATTACGGACGGGGCTTAATGCCGGCCTTGTCTTCCAGACCGCGGGCGATTTCGTTGAATATCTCGTCCACGATGCCGGTGCCGTTGATGGCTATGTATTTGTTCTCCTTGTTGTAATATTCGCGCAAGGGGGATGTCTGGTCGTGATATACCTTCAGACGGTTCTTGATGGTGTCGGGATTGTCGTCGGCACGGCCTGTCTGCTTGCCGCGCTGAATCATGCGCTGCACCAGCTCGTCCTCGGGCACTTCCAGTCCCACCACTGCGTGCAGGTCGGTGCCGCGCTTGCGCAGCAGTTCCTTAAGGGCCTCGGCCTGCGGGATGGTGCGGGGGAAGCCGTCGAACACCACGCCGGCCTTTCCCTTGGCCTCGCGTTCCAATGTGTCGTCCAGGATGCGTATCATCAGGTCGTCGGGTATCAGCTGACCCTTCGATATGTATTCGTTGGCGATGCGTCCCAGCTCGGTGTCGCGCTTGATGTGGTCGCGCAGCAGCTCGCCGGTGGAGATGTGGTAGAGACCGTACCGGTCAATGAGCTTGGCCGACTGCGTGCCTTTGCCGCTGCCCGGCGCTCCGAATATCACGATATTGATGTTGTCGTTCTTTTCCATAGTCTGTTTATTGTCAAAAGTCCATGACCGTTCGTGTATATGGCGACCGTCCGTCATATACAGTCATTCCTGATATAATTAACGTCAATCCTCCTTGATTACGTATATGTCTTTGAGATTGCGTACTTTGCCGTCCAGGTCTAGTCCGTATCCGATTATGAACTTCGGCTCGATGCTGAAAGCCACATAGTCGGGCTGGAACCCGGTCTTGGAGCTGTCGGGCTTGTGCAGCAGCGTGGCGAACCGGATGCTGCGGGGATTGCGCTTGCGGAAGTCGGCCACCATCATGGATGCGGTCAGGCCCGTGTCCACGATGTCCTCGATAATCACCACGTCGCGACCCTCGATGTCCTCGGTCAGGCCCATCACTTCCTTTACCTTGCCGCTGCTGGCGGTGCCTTCGTAACTCTTGTAACGCACGAATGCGATGTGCGAGTCGTTGATGCCGCATTCCCTGATCAGGTCGGCCGCGAACATGAACGCTCCGTTCAGCACGCATACGAACAGCGGAGCGCGTCCCTTCATGTCGGATTTAATCTCTTCTGCCACGCGTTTCACCTGCTTCTGGATTTCGTCGCGTGTGATGTACGGCTCGAATGTCAACCCGTCTACGGTTATAAGATTTTCCATACAATGTATCGGTTATTTCTTTTCAAATAAAGCTGAATAGATGCGGTCAGTGGCTCCGAGCTTTGACTGGATATATTCCTCCGCCCACCGGCCGAGTTTCTTGCGATAGTCGCTGTCGGTAAACAGCCGGTCGGCCATGGCGTGGAAATCGTCGCGTCCCGTTATAGGGAGGCCGCATCCCACCTTGGCCATTTCTATGGCTTCGACGAAACGGTTGTGGCATGGCCCGTAAATCACAGGTACGCCATATACCGCCGGTTCGTTGATGTTGTGGATGCCCACGCCGAACCCGCCGCCCACGTACGCCACGTCGCAGTATGCGTATGCGCTCGACAGCAGACCGAAACAGTCTATTATCAGTGCCTGTTTGCCCTGCATGGAGTCCGGATTCCTGCGCGCTTCGCTCAGAAGTACAGCCCCGTTGTCGAACCTTTCCGCTAATTTCTTTAGCCGGGCTTCGTCGAACTCGTGCGGTGCAACCACTATCCTGACATCCGGATGACTGTTGAACCAGGGTATGTACACATCCTCGTCCTTGGGCCACGAGCTTCCGGCCATCATCAGCAACTGACGTTCTCCATCACCGGTGCGGCCTGCAAACGTCTCCAGCTCCGGAATTACCTTGGCCGTCTCGCGTATCCTGGCCACACGGTCAAACCGTGTGTCGCCTGTAACCTCGACGTTGTTGACGTTGATGGAAGCAAGCAGTTTCCGGCTCTCCTCGTCCTGAACGAATATCTTGGTGAACCATTTGAGCCACAGACCGTACCAGGCAAACGAACGCTTGAAGAATTTCTGATCGGGCCTGAAGGCGGCGCTGATCAGATATGTGGGAATCTGGCGGCGATACAGCTCGTGGAGGTAGTTGCGCCAGATCTCGTATTTGACGAATATGGCTTTCTCGGGACGCACGCGGTCCAGAAAGCGGTGCACCCGCAACGGGGTGTCGAACGGAAGGTAGCACACGCAGTCGGCAAGGGGATAGTCCTTGCGCACCTCGTAGCCGGAAGGGGAGAAGAACGTGACCAGTATCTTCACTTCCGGGTCTTCCTTGCGCAGACGTTCTATCAACGGGCGTCCTTGCTCGAACTCGCCGAGCGAGGCGCAATGCACCCATATCACGCGGTCGTTAGGTTTCAGCGCTTTCAGGTGCTCGTTTATGTCACGCTGACCGCGGTCCAGCAAACTGGCCTTGTGGTTGCCTAAGCCGGCCACCCGCACACCGAAACGGTACAGGGATATGCCAGCCGAGTAGACCGGCATCTCAAGCGCCTGGCGGCTCGCCTCGGCGCATAGCCCTTTGATTTCTCCAAATTTCGGTATCCTCATATATCGCGGGGGGTTAGTGCAGGGTGTCTATGGCTTTGCGTATGCGGCGTGTCACCTCTTCCTTGGGCATAAGCTCGGTGATGTCGAACATGTGCGGGCCGCGGCATGCGCCGACAACAGCCAGACGGAAGGCGTTCATCACGTTGCCGAGGTGGTATTCCTTGGATGCGATCCAGTCCAGCACTATCTTTTCGGCATTGGCCGAGGTCATGTCGTCTATCCCTTCAAGCACTCCGATCAGTTCCTCCATGATGGCGGGAGTCTCGGCGCTCCAGCGTTTCTTCACGTCCTTCTCTGCGTAGCCTTCGGGTGCGATGAAGAAGAAGCTGCCCTGCTCCCACAGGTCGGGAATCAGGTTGGCGCGTCCCTTGACCATACCGATGGCCCTGGCCACGTATTCGGGAGTGAAACCGCTCACGCCATGCTCCTCGAGTATCGGCATGAACAGCGCTGCCAGTTCCTCGTCGGGCTTGCGCATCAGGTATTCGTGGTTGAACCATTCACCCTTCTTGAAGTCAAACTTGGCGCCGGCCTTGCTGCAATGCTCGAAACTGAACTTGTCTATCAGTTCCTGCATCGTCATCAGCTCGGAGTCGTCGCCGGGATTCCAGCCCAACAGGGCCAAGAAGTTAACCAGAGCTTCGGGCAGATAACCGCGCTCGCGGAATCCGGAGCTTATCTCGCCGCTCTTGGGATCGTGCCATTCCAGCGGGAATACGGGGAATCCGAGTTTGTCACCGTCGCGTTTGGAGAGCTTGCCGTTGCCCACCGGTTTGAGCAGCAGGGGCAGGTGGACGAACTGCGGCATGGTGTCCTGCCAGCCGAATGCCTCGTACAGCAGTACATGAAGCGGAGCTGACGGCAGCCATTCCTCGCCGCGGATCACGTGCGACACCTCCATCAGATGGTCGTCCACGATGTTGGCAAGATGGTAGGTGGGGAGGTCGTCGGCACTCTTGTACAGCACCTTGTCGTCAAGGATGGAACTGTTCACGGTCACTTCGCCGCGGATCAGGTCGTTTACCTTCACTTCCTTGTCAGGCTCGATCAGGAACCGCACCACATACTGAGTGCCGTTGTCTATGAGTTTCTGTACCTCGTCGGCCGGGAGGGTCAGCGAGTTGCGCATGCGCGTTCTGGTCGAAGCGTCATACTGGAAATTGGGAATTTCCGCGCGGGCAGCCTCCAGTTCCTCGGGGGTGTCGAAGGCGATGTAAGCGCGGCCTGCGTCCAGCAATTGCTTGACGTGCTCGCGATAGATGTCGCGGCGTTCCGATTGCTTGTATGGGCCGAAGGGGCCTCCTTCGCGCACTCCCTCGTCAATGCCGATGCCGAGCCACTGCAGCGACTCGTTGATGTAGTCCTCGGCACCCGGCACGAACCGGCGCGAGTCGGTGTCCTCGATACGAAGTATCATGTCGCCCCCGTGCTTGCGGGCGAATATATAGTTGTAAAGAGCCGTCCTTACGCCTCCGATGTGCAGAGGTCCCGTGGGTGACGGCGCAAACCTTACTCTTACTTTTCGTTCCATGATGCAAAATTACAATAAAATTGGCGCAAAAAAAAATTGATTGTCATCACGACAACCAATCTTGCGTTAACCTTAAAAATCTAATACCATGAAAAACTCAATGCAAAATTACAAATTCTTTTCTAAAACAATGCTATAAAACATAAAATATTTCTTGCATTTAACACGAATTAACAAAATACATACTAACATTTCCTGATATTAACAGAAATTCACATTATAGAGGCCCGTTACATCCTTGAAATTAATTTTTAGATTGTCAGGTTTTCAGATTTTTTGTTTAAATTTGTACATCAGAATATATCGATATGGCAAGGAATATAAAATACCCGATAGGAATTCAGAGTTTTTCGGAGATAATTTCCGGAAATTACCTTTATATCGACAAGACGGAGTACATTTACAAACTTGTCAGCAAGGGTAAGTATTATTTCCTTAGCCGTCCGCGACGTTTCGGCAAGAGTCTGCTGCTTTCTACTATGGAGGCTTTCTTCCTCGGCAAGCGCGAGCTGTTCAAAGGACTCGCCATCGACAGTCACGACGACATAGCCTGGGAGAAATATCCGGTCCTGCATATAGATCTGAATGCCAAAGACTATACACGGGACAACGACTCGCTGTATAATCAATTGGACAGTTATCTTAAAAGCTGGGAGCTAAAATTTGGAATAAAACCCGACATTAGTGATGTTGAAATCCGGTTTGCCAACATCATACGGACAGTGTATAGGGAAACCGGGATGCAAGTCGTTGTGCTCATAGATGAATACGACAAACCGTTGTTACAGAATCTAATCAAGGAAAGGGAGGACCGACAGAATCTTTTTCGCGACCTGCTCAAAGGCTTTTACGGAGTGTTGAAAAGCTGTGACCCTTACATCAAGTTCGCTTTTCTGACAGGAGTTACGAAATTCGGTAAGGTCAGTGTTTTCTCCGACCTCAACAATTTAAGGGATCTCACACTGGAGCCTGAGTATAATTCCATTTGCGGTGTGACAGAGTCGGAATTAATCGAGACGATGCGTCCGGGCATAGAACAGCTTGCCGAGCGTCAACATGCATCGTTCAGTGACACTGTGGCTAAACTTAAGAGGAATTACGACGGTTATCGATTCTCCGAAGAAGAAACCGAGGGTGTCTATAATCCATTCAGCCTGTTGAATGTGATGGAATCGCAACGTTTTGCAGACTATTGGTTTATGACGGCCACACCGACTATGCTGGTAGAATTGTTGAGGGAAACCGGGGCGGATCTTACGCATGTGGAGGGAGCCGTTCGAACGGAAAGCGAGCTTATGGGATTGGATCCGGTAAGGAAAGATCCGATACCTTTGTTGTTTCAGAGCGGATACCTGACCATTAAAGGTACAGAGTATGATTTAGAAACTGAATATAAGCTCGGCTTCCCTAACGAAGAAGTGGAACGAGGTTTCCTGAAAGCGTTGCTTCCATATTATGTCAATGCAGACGATGCCAAATCAAACTTTAAGGTTACACGATTTGTACAGACTTTGAGGGAAGGTGACATAGATGAGTTTATGAAATTGTTGAAGGCACTCCTTGCAGGCATGCCATACAATGAGACGGGCGATAAAGTGCATGAAGACAGTTTCAGGAACCTAATGTATATCGTGTGCAAGCTGATGGGCATGAGCGTGCAGTGCGAGCTGCACACCGGACTCGGCCGTATCGACATGACGGTGGAGACCGGCAGCTACATCTATGTCATGGAGTTCAAGGTGGACAATTCGCCTGAAATCGCGTTAGCCCAGATTGACGAAAAACATTACGCCGACCGCTATCTTGCCGATCCCCGCACCGTGGTCAAGGTTGGGGTTGAGTTCTCGTCCACGGAGCGCAACATCACAGCCTGGGCCATTGCCGCAGAATAAATTAGTATAAGAGGTCAGATAATAATCGAATAATAGCCGAAAGTGGGTTGAAAATACCACTTTCGGCTATTATTCGATTGGGGGTTGTGATTTTACTGGTTCGGAAGTTTTGTGACGACAGTGTCGCGGTTGAGCCAGCGGCTGATGCCGGTGCGCTTGGACGACAGCACGGTGCTCTGGCTGCGCAGACGGTCCTCCTTGTAGCCGCAGCAACTGCACCGGAAGTGCTCGCGGTACTGGTCGGTGCGTACCTGCTGGCGGTAGGTGGTCGTTTCCATGTCCTGATTAATGTCAGTAATCAGAGTGCGGTTGGTCTTCATGCTGAAGCCGTCTTTGTATTTGACATGGGTATATTGCTCGGTGGCCGTGCTGTTGTCCCTTACCACACGGTCTTCCGTAGCGTCGCGCATGCCGATGGTGGAGCCGAGACTGTCGGTGCTGACATAACCGATGGTGTCAAGACGGCGGCATTTGGGACAGCGGCGGTGCGGCACGTCGTTGTCGAGCGACCAGGCAACAATCTTGTAAATGAAATATACCACAGGAATCATCAGCAGCGCGAACAGCGCGTAAGCACCCCATAGTATCAGGCACACGTACCAGTAATAAGCCGATACGACTCCGACCACTGCAGCCAGGATTAGCAGCATACGGTCGCCCAGCGGATAGAACGCATAGCGGCAGTGCATCAGCGCCCATATAAAGGCCACGGGCAACGCGCCGAGACAGAATATCCATATCAGCTCGCCGATGAACCCGAATATGTAGACTATATATTTCAGTACGGTCTGCATGGCGCCGTCGCCGAATCTGGTGGCCCGATAGAGGTTGGACCGTATCAGCCACGACGTGAGCGGCATATCGGCTATCCTGTCGGTCCAGGGCAGATATTTCAGGGCATATCCGTTGCGGTAGCGGTCGTGCTTATAGGTGTGGCTGACGGCTTTACCTTCGGCGTCGAACGTGACGGACGGCAGATACAGATGGCCGTCGGCTTTATCAAGCGTGTTGACGAAAAACGAGACGCGACGTCCTCCATTGCCGTCGGGCACATTAAGTTGCGCGGGGCCGATGAGTTTCTCGCAGTTTTCAAGCGTCAGTTCAGGCAGTTTCGATTCAAATTTCTCCTTGGTCATGATGGTCTGACGCGGCTCGGCCTCGAACGCCAGCTTGTTCACGCCATCAAATACGGGGAGGAAATTGGTGGATCCGAGATGTTCCACCTTGGTGCCGTCCTCGGTTACGCCCTCAAAATCCTTGACTTCGCCGGAGTCGTGGAACAAGGCTTTGGTCACTTTCACTTTCTGACCTTTTGCGGGTCCGTATTTGGGAATGACGGGTATGTCTATCTGGTCGGGGCGCAGAAATGCGCGAGTACCGTCGGGCGTGACGGCAAGATATTTCAGGAACAGACCGTTATTGGAATATCCCGCTATCTGCACCTCAGTGCCGGCTGCAACCGGAACCCTGACGGCATCCTCCTTGTCGAACTCCGCAGTCATTTTGGTGGCTGTCGGCACGGTAAAAGTCTGTTCGCTGAGCCGGAGCTTATGCGTAGGCATCAGAACGTCTACCAGCAGCACGAGCAGTATTACTGAGAAAAGAATAACCTCAAAGTTCAACAGTCGGGATATTTTAGTTTTCATGATGGTCTCTGCCTGAAAAAGACGTGCGTTTAAGTCTGTTTAAGAAAGTATTAGTATTCAACGCACAAAGATAATAAAATAATCTGAATTTCAACTATAATGTTATGGACAGACCTTAAAAAACGACTCCGCATCGAAGGAATGCGGAGTCAAATTGGATAAAATGCTTTGAGCGGTAAACGGGGCTCGAACCCGCGACCCTCAGCTTGGGAAGCTGATGCTCTACCAACTGAGCTACTACCGCATAGTTGTTGCACATAAACTATGTGCCGTTGGTTTCTGTTGCAAATTTACAAATTATTTGTGAGTTGACAAAAAGAGATTGGTTTAATAATTCATTAACAAAGGTCAAGAATTGGAATCACATTCCTCCTTATATCGTTTTTCATAGTCAACTATGATTCGTTCGATATCCTTTTTTAATTCGGGAATATGCTTGATTACCAATCCCCATAGGAAAGTTGGTTGCACATTGTCGTAGGCATGAATAATTCTGTTGCGTGTGGCAATAATGGCTCGTGCATTAGGGATTTCTATGGTGGGATCAATCTTCCGAATCCGATTAATCGCTTCGCCCATTATCTCCGTTTTACGCTCTACGACGCATTTGCGCATAATATCCTTCTCAAACAAATCATATCTGTTTGGGAAGTCGATAAAACAGCTCTGCATGTCGTTTATGGCATCCAGAACATCTTGTAAATATGTCAGGATTTCTTCATTAGCCATAAATCATCTGTTTTGTGCGGTTGATGTTGGCAATGAAATATTTATTTCGAAGTCCTCCTTGTTCGATTAAATCTACTTTCCTGTTGAAAAGACGTTCCAATGCATCACGTAAATCGAAATAATTCGTGACATAATCCCATTTCTCATGATCCGTAGTATCGAAATCAACAAGCAGATCCACGTCGCTTTGGTCATTGAATCTATCCGTTAGAATAGATCCAAATACGGCCAGAGACTTGACCTTATGCTTTCGGCATAATTCAAAGATACGGTTCAAATTCAATTCAATCAGCTTCATGGCGACAAATGGCGTTATGTGATGCAAATATACTGATTCTTTTGATAATCTACAAGTGTTTGGCCAGGTCCTGGGCCTTCCGGTACTCGTCGGGGGTGCCTATGTCGATCCAGAGGCCGGTGAGGGGGTAGCGGATCACGGGCTGGTGGTCGGCTACGAGGGCCTGTATCAGATCGGTGGCGTTGAATACCCGGCCTTCGGGGATGTAACGTAACGCCTCGCGGCGAATCAGATAGATGCCGGCGTTGGCGTACATGTTATAGACTGGTTTTTCTTCCACGCCAAGGATGTTCCTGCCGTCAATGTCAAAGATTCCGTAAGGCACCGAGATAGTATAAGGTACGGCCGCAGCCGACATCATGGCGCCGTTCTGCTTGAAATGCAGGTAGAAGTCTTCGTAGTCAATGTCGGTCAGCAGGTCGGAATTCATCACCAATATGGTGTCATTGTGGAAATCCGGCACCAGTCTCAGCGACCCGATGGTGCCGAAAAACTGAGTCTCGGCCACGCAATTCACGTTGGCGCCGGCTTCGGTCGGCACTGAGAAATGCTCCATCAGCTGTTCTTTCAGGTAGTTGACCGTGACGGAGAAATCCTTCACGCCATATTTGGCCAGCGCATCGATGTTGAGGTCTATGATGGGCTTGCTGCCGATTTTCAGCAATGGCTTCGGGGTGGTCAATGTCAGGGGGCGCAGGCGTTCACCCTTGCCGCCGGCCATCAGCACGGCATCGACCGGCAGTGCTGCCTTGGCGCGTGTCAGGTCTATCACATCAAGAATATGGTGTGCGGCATCAAGTACCGGCACCAGCAGAATGCCCCGCTGACGCATCCGCTTCAGCTCGTATGCCTGCGACAACGAGCTGAGATACGAGAAATCTCGGTGCATGGCGTTCTCCACAGGACTGTTGACCTCATGTCCGGCTATCAGCGCGCGACGCACGTCGCCGTCGGTCAGTGTGCCGACCATAACGCCATTGTCGTCAACCACGAACAGCGTCATGGAGCGCGACTTAACCAGGTTCAGACGCTTCAGAGCCTCGCGTATCGGTTCCGACGCATTTATGGTGTAATCCTCGATTGTCATATTCATTTCCCGTTATTGTCCAACATTCCTTCTTTCAGCATCAGTTCCGCTATCTTCCAGTCCAGCATGGTGTCGAGGTCCAGCGAATGAATCTCGTCCATCACATATTTGCGGATGTGCCTGAACTTGGACAGGGGAGACTTGCGGAGCGCTCGGGGGGCTATCACATACACCGCGCCGTTGTATTCCCAGGCTTCGGGGGCGTCCTGGCGGCGTACATACTGCCCGTTTCCTTTCGACAGCTTCAGAAAACCGTCGGCATCCTCCTCGAAGCAATTGTAGTAAGGATTGGCTTTGGCGGCTGTGACGCTCACCACCATGTCGGTGCCCGGCCCGAACAATGCCATAGCGCCCCTGATGTCCTCCGGGCGACGGAACGGCGAAGTGGGCTGCAGCAACACGATGGCATCATAATGGATTCCCTGCTGCTCGTAATGGTCCAGGGCATGAAGCAACACCTCGTAGGTGCCGCATGTGTCGGTGGCCAGCCGGGCCGGCCGCACGAAAGGCACGTGAAGCCCGTAATCCTCTACGGTGCGGATAATTTCAGGATCATCGGTTGTGACGCATATATCGGCGTCAGCAGCCACCGAGCGCGCCTGGTCTATGGCGTGGCATATCAGCGGCTTGCCGCCCAAGGGACGGATGTTCTTGTGCGGAATGCCCTTGCTGCCGCCGCGTGCCGGTATGATTACGAGTGTCTTCATAGATAACGTGCTTTGATTTCGGCTATGACTCTCTGCGCGCTGTGTCCGTCGCCGAAATAAGGATCCGAGGGATAATGAGAGTCGGGAATCAGTGTCAATGCCCCGGCTATATCTTCCTTTGAGATGCCACGTGGAGTGATGACGTTGGCGCACAGATGGCGTCCTTTCTGGCGGTCGCCTATGTTTACGGTGGGCACGCCGACAAACGGAGTCTCAAGGATTCCGCTGGAGGTGTTGCCCACCAAGGCGTAAGCCTGGCGCATCATCGACAGGTACCGTCGGTGTCCCAGCGAGTGAATGAAATGGAAATGCGGATTGCCGTCACACACCTTGCGGTAGTAATCGTTCAGTTCCGCGCCGCCGGCGTCTGCGTTGGCGGCTGTGATCATCACCTCGGTGTCAGTCAGTTCGGCCATAGCTTCGATTGCGTTGCGGGCAATGGCCATACTTGTTTCCATCGTGGCCTTGGTCTCGGTATGGATGGTGCATAGAATCCAGCGGCGGTCAGGGTCAAGCCCCAGGTTTTCGGCCAGTTCTGCCCGCGACATAGGGGCGGTGCGTACGAAAGTCTCCAGCCCCGGTTCGCCTACATTCACCACGGGCTTGCGGCCCTCGGTAATGGTTGTGACACGTTGTGCCGACGGTTCGGTGCAGGGCAGGTGCAGGTCGGCCATCATGGTGATGGCGTCGCGTATCTGGTTGTCGATGGCGCCCTCCGTGATGTCGCCGCCCGAGATATGCGCTATCGGTATGTTGAGTATCAGGGCCACGCTGCATACGGCCAACAGCTCATAACGGTCGCCCAACACCAGCAATACGTCCGGGCGCAGTTCGGACAGCGCGTCGGCCATGGATATGGCGCACATCCCCGTCGACTTGGCAATGCCTGTGTCGGTGGAGGTAGACAGAAGGAATTCCACCCTCCTGTCAATGTGATGGCCGTCGGCCTCGATCTGGCGCACCGTCATGCCCTGGTCGGGCGACAGGTGACCCCCTCCGGCTATCAGCTGCAGCTCGATGTCCGGGTCTCGCTCCATGTCGGTGATGATCCAGTGCAGCAGACCGTATTCCGAGCGCGCACCGGTGAATATACATACTTTCAGTTTGCGGGCCATGGTCAGAGGGTGATGAGTTCGTCGGTGTTGAAATCGCGCGAAGCCTTCTGCCCGATCACCTGGTACCAGCGCATGGGCGATATGCCGGTGCCGGGCCGTTTTACGGTCACGTTACGTATCGTGAACGTTTCACCGGCACGGATAGGTTTGCGCGCCACGATGCTTTTGCGCGCCACGTTCAGGTTCGACCTCTCGCTGGGCGTCACATGTTTCTCGGCCGCACCCACTGCCTTCTCCACTATACGGATAGCCTCGGTCATGGCCTTGAATTCCCCGGGGTCGGCCGATGCGCGATGGTCGGGACCGGAGGCTGTCTTATCGTAAGTGAAATGCTTCTCTATTATCTTCGCGCCACGGGCCACGGCTGATATCGGCACGGCAATGCCCTCGGTGTGGTCGCTGAATCCCACGCCACCGCACCCCAGAGTCGCAAGCTGCTCCATGGCGCATAGATTCACGTCCTCGGCCGGGGTAGGGTATTGGGTGTTGCAGTGCAGCAGATATATGGACTCACGCTCCACTCCGTTGTCGGTCAGTACCTTGACGGCCTGGCGCACCTCGTCGATGTCGCACATGCCTGTGGACATTATCACCGGACCGCCGTAAAGCGCGATACGCTCCAGCATCGGCAGGTTCGTGACCTCGCCCGACGGTATTTTCCAGTAATCCATATCGAGACCGGCTAAGAAATCGACGCTTTCGATATCAAATGGCGACGAGAGGAATCCGATACCTGCATTGCGGCATTCACGCGCCAGGACCTTGAAATCCTCGGGCTTGAGTTCGAGGCGGCGCAGCATCTGAAGCTGGCTCTCGTCGCCGCCGCAGTTGCGCTCCTGGTATTCGGCGCGGCTCGCATCGGCACAGACCAAGTTCTCGGCCTTGAATGTCTGGAACTTGGCATAGTCGGCGCCGGCCTCTTTGGCAAGGTGCACCATTGAGACGGCCCGTTGCAGGTCGCCCCCGTGATTGACGCCTATTTCGGCTATTATGATGGTGTGATTTGGTTTCAGCATGGCACGTATCTTGCTGGATTTCCGGCATAAAGGCCGGGTTTGGTTATGTTCCTTATTACGACCGATCCCATGGCCACGGATGCTCCCGCGCAGATGGATACGCCGTTGCGAATCACGGCGCCGGCGCCGATAAACGCATTGTCGCCTACCGTGACCTCGCCGCACAGAATGGCTCCGGGAGCTACGAACACATTGTCGCCAAGCCTGCAGTCATGCTCCACGATGGCTCCGGTGTTGATGACGCAATGACGCCCCACGGTGGCGCGGTTCACGATAGCTCCGTTCATTACGGCCGAGCCTTCGCCCACGTGCGAATGACGCGACACCACGGCATGACCGGCAATGACAGTCACCGCAGGAAACGAAGCGAACCTGTCTATGACCTTGCGCCTGATGTCGAGATGGCATCCATGGTCTATGCCCACGGTTATATGTACGGCTGCATTAGAATCTATGTCGCCTGACAGAAGTTGCCCGTCGGTGCCGAGATATGGCACGCCTGGAGGCTCGGCCGATTCCTCGGGGGCCACATAGCCTCCGAACATCGTGTCGCCGGCCGCCTCTATGACCGAGCGGGCGTGGCCGCCTCCTCCAACCAGTACGTACATCGCGCTCTACATTTTATCGTCCAGGTTCTTGCCTAATTCCTCGTGATGGAAATTGGGAAGATATGCGGCCAATATCTTGACTATGTCGGCTTTGGAATACGAGCCGGTGGAGAAAAGACTCTCCAGGTCGTCGATCAGGCATTCTACCGCCTGACGCGACCGGTTGTCGGTCTCGGTAATCACTCCCAATGACTTGAAGCGCTCCATGTCTGTTGTCTCGCCGCTGACGGTGAATTGCTCACAATCCTTCTCGCCGGTGGTGTCGCTGTCGAAATACACGACAGGATACACAGGACCCGGCAGATTGGCCGCCGCGAATGCCTTGGCCTCGTCGTCGTTGGCGCATTCATGTTTGCCGAAGCCCGATTCCTTAAGGAAAGCATCGCATATTTCGGAGAATGTCTTCAGCTTCTCCTTGCCGAGTTTCGGGAAGAACACCTCGCCGTTATTGCCAAGGATGCACGCCAGCATACATATCTGGCCGCTTTCCTCCATCGATACGAAATATCGCTTCACGTCCTTAGGCGCCACCAGAGGCTGGTTCTTGGCCATGCGGTCGATGAAGCTGGCCGGCAGCGAACCGTTGGAGAATGCCACGTTGGCGAATCGTGCCGTCGTTACCTTGAACTTCGGGCGGTATGCCATAATCAGGTCCTCCATCACGCGCTTGGACGCTCCCATGATGTTTACAGGGTTGGCGGCCTTGTCGGTAGAGACGCAGAAGAAATGCCGGGGCGGATACTGTTCAAGCAGATCCAGGAATCCGCGGGCCTTGATTACGTTGTTTTCCAGCAGGGCGCGCACGGAAATGCGGTCCTTTTCGCTGCGCACGTGTTTGTGGGCCGAGAAATTGGCCACGATGTCGAAGCCGCCGTGCTCGCGGAATATCTCCGCCATTACGGGACTGGCGAAGTCCAGCGTATATGTCAGGAATACGGGAGGCACCGCAATGCCTGAATCGGAGCGAAGGTCGCGGGTAAGCTCGGCCAGACCGTTTTCGTTGAGGTCCACCACCACAAGCTCGGATGGCCGGAACTTCAGCACTTCCTTGATGAACGAGGAACCGATTGAGCCGGCGCCGCCGACCACCAATACGGATTTACCTTTTATCTCACGCTCCAGTTCATCGTGCCGGGCGAGTATATCGGGGGCGAACAGCGACTGGTCGCGTTCTATGACATGTTCCTTTACGAATGCAGGTATATTCATGGTCTAAAGAAAGTTACTGCATATAATATCAGGCCGGCACACAGGGTGATGCCGATCCACATCTTGCTTTTGCGCACGTAGTCGGCCATGGTGGCGCGCAGGTGCTCGCGTTCCTGGTCTGAATACAGGTGGTTGGACGACTTCGATACGCTTCTGTTTGATTCTTCCCATGCCTTACGGGCGTTGAAAGCGCAATATATGGCCATGATGCCCGTAGGGAAGAAGCATAAAACGGTGACTACGGTAGCGAAGAACAGCAGGCCGGACGGCGGCGGGACGGAAGGGTCATGGTCTGCCGGGTCGTGGTCGGCTTTCTCAGGAGCCGGTACGTCCCCTTTCCGGAAGTAATAGCGGAAAGCCGGGGGCACGGCGTCGTAGCTGTCGTCGCGCTCCGGGGTGGTGTCCGTGATCCCGTTGTCCGAGGCTGCTGATGCAGCCGGCAACGAGGCTTTGGGCGAGGGATGGCGCAGCTCCGCCAGACGCTGGCGGAAGAAGCGGCACACGTCACCGTTCTCGTCGGCGCGCTCCCAGTCGGGCATCCCCTTGCACCATATATAGGTGTCGGGACGGATGCCCAAGTCCGCCAGTTCCTCAAGAGTCATCGGGCCTACCTGACGGTCGCCCAACATTGCATAATAAGCCGTAGCCATCAATAATAAGAATGCTGCATTGCTTCGGACAGACCGGCCAAAGCTCCAATGCCGCTAACAGCACTAATAATAAACATGGTAACTAATAGTATTCCCAGTCCGGCAAATATTAGCGAAATAATGGTCATCACCTTGGCGTTGGAATTGGCGGCGTCGGCCTCCATATTGTTACCCATCTGGTACAGGTTGTTGGCCTTGTTGGCCTGGACTATGCCGATGATGCTGAATATGATGCCTATGCAGCTGAATAGGCAGTTCAGCACCGTGGACACGATGGCCCAGGGCAGCCAGTTGGTGTGCGGGCGAACGTTGCCGCCCATGTTCTGCTGATACGGGTTGCCGTATTGCTGCTGTCCGTAGTACTGCTGCTGGCCGTAATAAGGCTGCTGGCCATATTGCGGCTGCTGCTGGCCGTAACCCTGCTGCGCCCCGTAGTTGGGCTGCGGGCCGTATTGCGGTTGCTGCGGGCCATACTGCTGTCCGGGCTGAGGCTGTTGCTGAGGTTGCTGCTCGGAGTTAGGGAAGATTGTTTCCTGCTCCTCGGCGAACAGAGCGGTCAGCTCGGGCATGGACGAGGCCTGAGCCCAGCCGTCCATGCCTTCGCGCCATACGTATGTGTCGGGGGTCATGCCCTGCATCCGCAGCACTTCGCGCGGGTAGGGACCCTTCTGCTGTCCATCGACGATGATGAAATATTGTTCATTCATAGCTTGAGAAGTTATGGTGTCATTGGTTTTTGCCGCAGCAGTTCTTGTACTTCTTGCCCGAACCGCAGGGACAGGGATCGTTGCGTCCCACCTTGGTCTGCGCCTTTGCGGGCTGGGGCTTCTTGGGGCCGGACGAGTATGTGGCGTTCTTGGCGGCCTCACGCTGGGCATTCTCGCCCTCGTATGTCTCGCGAGTGGTGCTGTAACCGGCGTATGGGTTGTAGCTGCGGGCGCGCTGGGTCGCTACCTCGGCGGCACGTGCGGCCTCCTGGGCCTCGCGGGCCTTCTTCGCCTCCTCGTAGTCGGGAGCGGCAAGACGTCCGCGCATCAGTGTGCCGACAACCTTGGCGTTCATGTCCCAGAGCATCTTCTTCCACAGCTCGAATGCCTCGATCTTGTAGATCACCAGCGGGTCTTTCTGCTCGTAGGCGGCGTTCTGCACGGAGTGACGGAGCTCGTCCATCTCGCGCAACTGCTCCTGCCATGCGTGGTCGATGCTGCTCAGCAGCACGGCCTTCTCCCATGCCTTGGTCAGAGGCTTGCACTCGTTGTCGTAGCAGTTCTGCAGGTCTTCGTACACGTTGAACATCCTGCGGCCGTCGGTCACGGGCACTCCCACGGGACCGGAAGCACCGTTCACCTCCACGAAGTCCTTGATGTAGGGCATCGCGGCGTGGGCAATCTGTTCCTTGCGGCGTGCCAGCAGTTCCATTGCCGAGTCTGACAGACGGTCGGTCATCTCCTCGGTGCTCATGCGGCTGAAGTCGTACTCCGAGAAGGGCACCTCCATCGAAAGCGTCTTGTATACCTCTTGGCTGAAGTCCTCGTAGCTGGAGTAAGATCCGCCGGCGATGTCACCTGCCAGCTCGTAGACGATGTTGGCGATATCCATGCCGATGCGCTCGCCGCGCAGGGCGTTCTGGCGCTTGCCGTACACGCCGTTACGCTGGGCGTTCATCACGTCGTCGTATTCCACCAGACGCTTACGGATGCCGAAGTTGTTGTTCTCCACTTTCTTCTGTGCGGTCTCGATGCTCTTGGTGACCATGCGGTCCTCGATCATCTCGCCCTCCTTGAAGCCGAGACGGTCCAGCATCTTCACCACGCGCTCAGAGGCGAACAGACGCATCACGGTGTCCTCGAACGACACGAAGAACACCGAGCTGCCCGGGTCGCCCTGACGTCCGGCACGACCGCGCAGCTGACGGTCCACGCGACGCGACTCGTGGCGCTCCGTACCGATGATGGCCAAACCTCCGGCCTCGCGTACCTCGGGGCTAAGCTTGATATCCGTACCACGGCCGGCCATGTTGGTGGCGATGGTGACGGTGCCTTTCTGACCGGCCTGGGCCACGACGTTGGCCTCCTGCTGGTGCAGTTTGGCGTTCAGCACCTGGTGCGGAATGTGACGCAGCTTCAGCATCTTGGACAGCAGTTCGGAAATCTCGACCGAGGTGGTGCCCACCAGCACCGGACGGCCCTGGCTCACCATATCCTCTACCTCCTGGATGATGGCCGCGTATTTCTCCTTCTTGGTGCGGTACACGCGGTCGTTCATGTCGTTGCGGATCACGGGACGGTTGGTCGGAATCTCGATTACCTCGAGTTTATAGATGTCGTAGAACTCGCCTGCCTCGGTCATGGCCGTACCGGTCATGCCCGCTAATTTGCGGTACATACGGAAATAGTTCTGCAGCGTGATGGTGGCGTATGTCTGCGTGGCGGCCTCCACCTTGACGCCCTCCTTGGCCTCGATGGCCTGGTGCAGTCCGTCGGAGTAGCGGCGACCCTCCATGATACGGCCCGTCTGCTCGTCCACAATCTTGATCTTGTTGTCGTCAATCACATATTCCACATCCTTGTCGAACAGTGTGTAGGCCTTCAGCAGCTGGTTGACGGTATGTACGCGCTCCGACTTGATGGAGTAGTTCTGCAGCAGCGAGTCTTTCTTCTCCTGCTTCTGTTCGGGAGTCAGGTCTTCGTTCTCCACCTCGCTGAGCTGGGCGGCGATGTCGGGCAGGATGAAGAAGTCGGGGTCGGTGGTGGTGCCTGTCAGGATGTCGATACCCTTGTCGGTCAGCTCGATGCTGTGGTTTTTCTCGTCGATCACGAAGTACAGGGGCTCTACGGCCTTAGGCATCTCGCGGTTGTTGTCGGCCATGTACTTGGCCTCCACCTTCAGCATCAGGTTCTTGATACCGTCCTCGCTCAGATAGCGGATCAGCGGGCCGTGCTTGGGCAGAGCCTTGTAGACGCGGAACAGCGCCAGACCGCCCTCCTCGGTGTCACCCTTGGAGATCTTGTCCTTGGCCTCGAGAAGAAGCTGCTGAGCTAATTTGCGCTGTGCGTTCACGATTTTCTCTACATTGGGTTTGAACTCGTTGAACATCTGGTCGTCGCCCTTGGGGATGGGGCCGGATATGATCAGAGGCGTACGGGCATCGTCGATCAGCACGGAGTCAACCTCGTCGACGATCGCATAATAATGCTGTTCGCGCTGCACCAGGTCCTCCACACGGGTGGCCATGTTGTCGCGCAGATAGTCGAAACCGAACTCGTTGTTGGTTCCGAACGTGATGTCTGAGTTATAAACGTCGCGGCGCTCCTGGCTGTTGGGCTCGGTCTTGTCGATACATCCCACGGTCAGTCCGTGGAACTGATAGAGCGGGCCCATCCACTCGGAGTCACGCTTGGCCAGATAGTCGTTGACCGTCACCACGTGCACTCCCTCGCCTGTGAGGGCGTTCAGGAACACGGGCAGCGTCGCCACCAGGGTCTTACCCTCGCCGGTGGCCATCTCCGCGATGTTGTTCGACACCTTGTTGCCGTTCATCATGCCGTGGAGCACCATGCCGCCGATCAGCTGCACGTCGTAGTGCACCATGTCCCATTTCATCAGGTTGCCGCCGGCCACCCACTGGTTGCGGTATATGGCCTTGTCGCCCTCGATGGTGACGAAGTCCTTGCCCTGGGCCGCCAGTTTGCGGTCGGCATCGGTGGCTGTCACCTCGATGGTCTCGTTCTCGGCGAAACGGCGTGCAGTCTCCTTGACCACGGCGAATACTTCGGGCAGCGCCTCGTCCAGGTCCTTGGCGTAGTTGGCGAACATGTCCTCGCGGGTCTGGTCTATCTCCTTCCACAGCGGCTCGCGCTTCTCGTAATCCAGAGTCTCGATCTGGGCGCGCAGTTCGTCGATGTGGTCCTTGTATGACTGCGCGTTGCCGCGGATGCGGCCCTTTACGGTCTCGATGCGGCCGCGAAGCTCGTCGTGGCTCAGCGACTGGAGCTCGTTGTAGATAGGTTTGATTTCCTTATTGAGGCGGTTCCACAACGGACGCACCGCGCGCTCCGACTGGTTTCCGAAAAGTTTCTTTAATATACTCATGGTTGTGTCTTTATTCTGATGTTAAATTGAAAATACGTTTTTTTTGGGGGGTATCCCAGAGGGATTTTATGGTTATTTTTGCAGCGGTATTGACCGTGCGCGGGTGCCGTTGGGCGAGCGTATTCTCAATATGTCGGTCAGGGTGGGGGCCAGGGCGGCCGCTTCCACGGGAGAGTCGATTTTCTGTGCGGGGATGCCGGGCGTCATGATGAACGCCGGAGTCATCACGGGCATCTGACGCACCGGTTTCTGGTGCGAGGCTACGGGGGCGTCCTCGTCCACCACGCTCCATCCGGGAGCCAGGCGGATTATGACGTCGCCGCCGTATTTCGGGTCGTAACCGAGGTTAAGCGCGTCGGTCTCGGGCGACGACGGCGACAGAATCTCGTGTCGTGTGAAGGTCTGCTCCACACCGCTCATCAAGGCCAGGAACTGACGTGCCTCGTCGGCGATGGTGACGGGGTCGAGGTTGCGTGCCTCGATGCTCTTGGAGTCAAGGTAGACGTTGCCGTTGCGTATCGAAGCGATATAGTCGCCGATACCGTGGCGGGCAACGAGGTATGAGTTAAGCAGCGAGCGTGCGCGGCGCACGGAGAATTCGCCGCCGGGAATGCGGAACCGTTTGTCCTCGGTGGCCGTGGCGTCGTAGTATCCGGTGGATGTGAGCCATATCAGGGCGTTCTCCTTGCCGCAGTATTTGTCCACGGCTTCGATAATGCGTCCTATCTGGGCGTCGAGCCGGATGCAGGCGTCGGTGCTTTCCACCGTGCCGGTGCCGAGCGAATACTTGTAGGGGGCGACGGTGTACGCCACGTTAATCATGCCCTGAGCGGCGGGGTCGGCCGGCATCTGGCTGATCAGTTCCACCGCTATGTCGGTCACGGCGCGGTTGCCGGCGGGCGAAAGCCCGAACTTGCGGTAGGCGTCGCGGTCGCGCGAGGTGAATTTATAATCGAAAGCGGGTCCCTTGGCCAGATTGGTGCAGAGTCGCGCCGTGGCAGGCAGGGGACGCCATTTCACAGTGTCTATCTGGTGAGCCGGAGCCGTGCGGGAGTTGACCCGTTTCGTGGCGTTGTTCAGAAGGCCGTAGTACGACGAAGTGGCCCAGAGTCCGGACGTGTTGTTGAGCCACACGGCATTGTTGGCCGCATGACCGGCCAGTATCACGGCCTGCTGCGGATCGGCCGCCACGGAGTATATCACGGCCTTGCCGTCGGAGGCGATTGCCAGTTCGTCGGCGATGGTGGATAGGCGCAGACCTTCGGGCGTGAACGAATCGTTGGATATGGACCCGTTCGACATCGGGCGGGCCAACGGGGGCCGCATGGTCTGCGACTCCGAGTCGAATATCAGGGCCGACGGCACGCCGGTGTAGGCCGGCCATGAACCTGTCATGACGGCAGCGGTGCCGCTTGACGCGTCAAGGCCCGGTGTCTTGAAATCGACGTCGCGCAGATATGCCCCGTCGCGCATCAGCACCTTGAATCCCTTCTCGCCGAAAAGGCTCTGCAGCTGGTCTATCTGGTCGGTGCGCAGCTGGTCCACGACTATTCCCACCACGAGCCGCGGCGTCGCGCCGCTGACCTCGAGGGAAACAGTTCCCGCCAATGCTGCCAGACCCAACAGTCCGGTTGTCGCTAACCTGTACATCTTTTTATATCGATTGCCGAAGTGTGAATCAGCGTTTCCGTTTCGCCGGTTGCCGCTTCGGCTTGGTTGTCTTATTATGTATCTTACTATTAATATTATAACTCTGTTTATAGTCTAATATTGCGTAGGCTATGGAGAGAGCGAGAGTGGCGCCCATCAGCGGGAAGAAGGCCGGGTTGGCCGACTGCAGCTGGAAGGGCCAGATTATAAGCAGGATTCCGAGCACCACGATGTTGTACCATGCCATGATGTTGACGGGCCAGTGGGCACGGGGCCACCATACGCATACGGCCACTATCAGCTGCAGCGGATTGAGCCAGAGCAACAGCATGTTGGGACTCGTGGCTTCGTGGTCCGAGGCGAACACCAGGAAGGAGATGACGCATCCTCCCAGTCCGATCAACGCGAACCACAGACAGTACAGCCAGCGCAGAATCCTTCGTTTCCATGCCATGAACACGGAGAACGCCGCCATTAATATGAAACAAATAACGCTCCAAAAGTTCGGCGTCAGGTACCGTGGCGTCGGCGGCAGTGTTGCGTGTCCGCTGTCGGGCGTGAGCTGACGTGTGTCGCTCACCAGCCGGCGGCCGTCGCTGAGCGTGGCCCCGGCGTAGCGGTCGGACATCACCGTAGGCACGAACATCTCCTCGTTGGCCCTCAACTCCCGGTCCAGACCGGAGCCGAGCGCCAGGTCGATGCCGAACTGATACCAGGGATAGTCGCGGTGGAACGCCCGCATCTCACGGCGGAACGTGCCGTAGGCTATCGTGTCGGGGAATATCAGCCGCGCGTCGGTGGCCTGTGCCAGACGGTCGGTGATGCGAGTGGCGCAGTTGTCCTTCACGTAATTATAGCGGTACGTGCGGTTCTGAGGCAATGCCTCGGTCTGAAGCAGCGAGCGCAGTTCCCACGCCTCGTCCTGCGTCAGGTTCAGGTCCTGTTCCAGCACCTTGCGACCCTCCGACAGATATTCGGGCATGAACCACATCGTGGGGTAGCCGACAAGCATATAGTCGGTCTCCCCCTTCACGAAACGGTACACGAAATTAGGCTCGTCGAAGTCGAACACGCCGTAATTCCATACCGAATCCACCTCGGCGCCGCGTATGCGGATGGCGCTGTGGCCGCACAGCTGGTACACCTCCGGGCCGGGCCATGCCGTGAGCAGACTAACAACGATGGAATCCCGTTTCTGCGTCGCCACCGAGGGAAACGCAAGAAACAGGATTACCAGTGTCGTCAATATGTGTCTGATCGATATTCGCAATTGTCTGATCAAAATTTGCAATTATCTGATCAATATTCGCAATTGTTCGGGAATCGCGGGAACGGAATCACGTCGCGGATGTTCTGCATACCGGTCACGAACAGCACGAGGCGTTCGAAGCCGAGACCGAAGCCGGAGTGGGGCACCGAGCCGTAACGGCGGGTGTCAAGATACCAGTCCATGCCGGTGAGACCCAACTCCTCGATGCGGGCGTTGAGCTTATCGAAGCTCTCCTCGCGCTGCGAGCCGCCGATGATCTCGCCGATTTTCGGGAACAGCACGTCCATGGCGCGCACGGTCTTGCCGTCGTCGTTCAGCTTCATGTAGAAGGCCTTGATCTCCTTCGGGTAGTCGGTCAGGATGACGGGACGCTTGAAGTGCTCCTCCACCAGGAAACGCTCGTGCTCCGATGCAAGGTCCACGCCCCAGTAAACGGGGAATTCGAACTTCTTGCCGCTTTCCTCCAGAATCTTGATTCCCTCGGTGTAGGGGAGACGCACGAAGTCGTTCTTCACCACGAAGTGCAGACGGTCGATCAGCTCCTTGTCGAAGTGCTCGTTCAGGAAGGCGATGTCGTCGGCGCAATGCTCCAGGGCGTAGTTGATGCAGTATTTGATGAATTCCTCGGCGAGGTCCATGTTGTCCTCGATCTCGTAGAAAGCCATCTCAGGCTCGATCATCCAGAACTCGGAGAGGTGGCGGGGCGTATTTGAGTTTTCGGCGCGGAACGTCGGGCCGAAGGTGTAGATGCAACCCAACGCCGTGGCGCCGAGCTCACCTTCCAGCTGACCTGATACAGTCAGCGACGCCATCTTGCCGAAGAAGTCCTGCGAATAGTCCACTTGACCATCCTCTGTCTTGGGCAGGTCGTTCAGCGGCAGGGTCGTAACCTGGAACTGGGCGCCGGCGCCCTCGCAGTCGGAGGCCGTGATAAGCGGCGTGTGGAAATAATAGAATCCCTTGTCGTTGAAGAACCTGTGCACGGCGAAAGCCAGCGCGTGGCGTATGCGCAGCACGGCGCCGAACGTGTTGGTGCGGGGACGCAGGTGAGCCTTCTCGCGCAGGAATTCCAGCGTGTGTCCCTTCTTCTGCAGGGGATATGTGGCCGGGTCGGCGGTGCCGTACAGCTCGAACTCGTCGGCCTGTACCTCGACGCTCTGGCCCTTGCCGGCACTGGGTGTCAGCACGCCCTGCACATGGATGGAGCTGCCGGTGGTGATGGCCTTAAGGTCGTCCTCCGGCGTCTTCGACAGGTCGAACACTATCTGCAGGTTGTTGATGGTGCTGCCGTCGTTCAGTGCCACGAACTGCACGTTCTTGTTGCCGCGGCGGGTACGCACCCAGCCCTTTACGTCTACTTTCTTGCCTTCGTGTCCAGAGGCGTTGGCAAGCAGTTGCTTTATTGTTGTTCTGCGAATCTTTTCCATTGCAAGTTATTAGAAGTACTCTTATTCAAAAGCACCCTGACGCAGGATGTTGACTTCTTCCTGGGTCAGGAAGCGCCAGCGTCCGCGAGGCAGGTTCTTCTTGGTGAGACCGGCAAAGTACACGCGGTCGAGTTTGGTGACGCGGTAACCGAGGTGCTCGAAAATGCGGCGCACTATGCGGTTGCGGCCCGAGTGGATCTCGATGCCGGCCTGGTTGCGGTCGTCGCTTACGTAGCTGATGGCGTCGGCGTGGATCTCGCCGTCCTCAAGCTCGATGCCGTCGGCGATGCGCTGCATGTCTTCCTCCGAGATGTCGCGGTCGGTCCAAACGTGATATATCTTCTTCTTGACGAACTTGGGGTGCGTCAGCTTGGAGGCCAGGTCGCCGTCGTTGGTGAGCAGCAGCACGCCGGTGGTGTTGCGGTCCAGGCGTCCCACGGGATAGATGCGCTCGGCGCAGGCGTTGCGCACCAGGTCAAGCACGGTGGTACGGCCGTTGGGATCGTCGCTCGTGGTGACGCAGTCCTTGGGTTTGTTCAGAAGTATGTAGCATTTGCGCTCGGGCGTAACTACCTTGTCGTCGTATTCCACCACGTCGTTGCGCTTGATCTTGGTGCCGAGTTCGGTCACGACCTGACCGTTCACCTTGACCTTGCCTGCGGTGATGTATTCGTCGGCCTCGCGGCGCGAGCACAGGCCTGCGTTGGCCATATATTTGTTCAGACGGATCTCCGAGTTCGGATCGATGTCCTCCAGCACGTAGTCTATCTGCTTGGGACGCGGTGTGAACTGGCGTTTCTGGAATCCGCCCTGGTTGTTTCTCTGGAATCCGCCCTGACGGTTCTGGAATCCGCCCTGGTTGCGCTGGTAACCGCCCTGACGGTTCTGGTAGCCGCCCTGGTTGTTGCGCTGCTGGAAGCCTCCCTGGTTGTTACGCTGCTGGTAACCTCCCTGGTTGTTGCGCTGCTGATAGCCGTTCTGGCCGTTGCGCTGCTGGAAGCCACCCTGGTTGTTGCGCTGCTGATAGCCGTTCTGGCCGTTGCGCTGCTGATAGTTGCCCGGGTTGTTACGCTGCTGGTAACCACCCTGGTTGTTGCGCTGCTGATAGCCGTTCTGACCGTTGTGCTGCTGGTAGTTGCCCTGGTTGTTACGCTGCTGGTAACCGCCCTGGTTGTTGCGCTGCTGATAGCCGTTCTGCTGACGGTTCTGATAACCGCCCTGCTGGTAGCTGCTCTGCTGCGGACGCTGCTGATAGCCGTAAGGACGTTGCTGATAGGGGCGGGCAGGACGTTCGCCTGTCTGGCCTTCGGTTGCGCCTGTAGCACTGTGAGTGTTGTGTGACGGGTAATTTACTTTTTCATAGTGCGGACCGTCATTGTTCTGGGCGTAATCATTAGCAATGCTTGCTCCGGTCTCTCCGATACGAGGCCGTTTAGGTTTTTTCGTTTCTTCCATAATCAGTTTTTCGCAGGGATCTCCAGACATCGCTGCCAGATCGTCCCCGGTTGTTTTTTGGTTTTGGTGGATAAGGTTTATTTATTATTTGAGCTCAAATATGTGGCTTTTCCTCTGTAGGTATAACAGATTTATATGCAAATCCGTTGCAAAGGTATGATATTTTCTTTAATATTGCAAATAACGGCTTGATGTAAATTGACTTTGATAAGAATATTCATTGTAACTTAACGGGTAATTACTCAAATTCCACAATCCATTCGGAAATGGAGCGGATGGTGTCGTCGAAGTTCACTCCGACCTTTACGATTTTGCGCCCGTCGGCTTGGAACGGCAGCAGGTAGTCGCGGTCGTTGATCTGGTCCATGGCGGCCTGCGCGCTTTTGTTTATCTTGAATTCGAATAGATAGAGATAGTCGGGTGTGCTGACCAACAAATCGATCCGGCCGGCGGCGGTCCGCATCTCGGCGTGGGTGTAGAAGCCCATCAGTTTCATTGCCAGATATATCACGTTGCGGTAATGCAGTTCAAGGTTGCCAAGGTCTATCTGGTCGTATTGATAGCCGCTGAACAGAGCCTGCAGCCGTGTCATGAAGTCGTCGACTCGGCCTTCCTCTACGTCAAGAACAAACTCGCTGACGTCAAATTCACTGTGATTCGACCGGCTTTGAGTGTATATCTTCATCAGCATGTCAAGAAATCCCTGCTCCACTTCCTCGTTGGGATAATCGAGTTGTACGGTGCCGAACCGACGGTTATGGCTGCGGATGGTCAGATACCCGCTCTGATACATCAACGGAATGGCGTTGCTCAGGTCGAACGAGGCGTCCATCAGATTGTCAAGTCTGATATTGGTATGTTCCAGGTCGCGCAAGTCTATCTGCATGTCGCGTATCATCTTGACTAAGAATGTGGGTGTACCGGTTGAGAACCTGTATGACCCAATGTAACCGCTTGACAGCGCGCTCAGCAGGCTGAAGGGGTTGTACATGTCGGGCGATGTCGGCGAGAAATGATAGCCGTCGTAGTTCTTCTTCAGCTGCTCGTACGCCTCGTCGACCGACATTTCGTTCCTGTCGGCCAATTCGTGGACCCCTGCATCGAAATTGTCGCGGATTTCCTCGATGGTCATGCCGCATATCGCGCTGTATTCCTCGGAAAGTGATATATCCTGAAGATTGTTCAGGTCGCTGAATATGCTCAGCTTGCCGAACCGGGACACTCCTGTAAGCATCGCGAACTCGATGTATTGGTCGCAGTTCTTGAGATTACCGTAGAATGCCTTGAGTTGTGATCGATAAATATCTTGCAGTTCCTTATTTCCTGCGGTGTCAAGAAGTGGCTTGTCGTACTCGTCGATAAGTATCACCACTTTTTGTCCGGTCACAGCGTATGCCTGTTTTATGAAATATCTGAACCGTTCCGAATGAGAGGCTGTCCGCAATTCAGATCCGTAAAGTTTTTCCCATTCATTGAAGTCATAACCGAATTTCTCCAACAGACTGTCCGGTCTGATGTATTCATGTGCGTTGAAGGCGATATGCAGCACCGGATGCGGCTGCCAGTCGTGTTCGCAGCGGCTTATGGCCAGACCCTCGAACAGATCGCGTCGTCCCTGATAGTACGCTTCGATGGTAGACAACAGCAAAGACTTGCCGAACCGGCGGGGACGGCTCAGAAAATAATACTTACCTCTTGTTATGAGTTTTTCGATATACTCGGATTTGTCGACATACGTGTAACCATTTTCGCGAAGACTCGTGAAATTCTGGACGCCGATGGGATATTTCTCTGCCATTGCCATAACCATAACAATTATTTTCTTCGCTAAGTTACTAAAAACTCCGCGAATATCAAAACTGAAGGCATTGTCTCAGTTGAGTCTGACTCAATAGGGTGTGCCGGCCGGATGATTGCCGAATACGCGAAGGTATTCCTGCTCGAAATTGGGAGTGAGGATTCCATTGCCGATTGCGCCGAGTATTTCTTCACGTGTCCAGAATCTGCCGCCGTCGAGTTCGTCGGAGGGCCGGGGCGTGAGGTCGGTGACCGTGCGGAACACGTTGACATATTCCCTCTCGCGGGTGGATTCAAATACGTACGACACCAGGTGCTCCGCCTCGAATCCCTGCAGGCCGAGTTCTTCGCGAGCCTCGCGTCTCAGCGCATCGTCTACGTTTTCGCCGTAATCCACATGGCCGCCTACGGCCGTGTCCCATTTGCCGGGCTGAATATCCTTCCAGTCGGGCCGGCGCTGCAGATATAGATTCCCTTTCCGGTCGAACACATGCAGATGTACCACCGGGTGCAACAACTTCGAGCCTCCGTGACATTCGCCACGCGTGGCTTGGCCTATCACTGCCCCCGATTCATCCACCACCGGAAATATCTCCTCCGAATTATCCTTGTTCATTATCGAAATCCAATTTATTCGCGAATTTACTAAAAATTCTTTCGATCGGTGTAATAAAAACCTTTACTTTGCGACTAATGATGTAAAAGATTCAAAAAATGGAGCTAAGTCATACGTCATATACCGATTCCCTGATTTTGCAATGTCATGGAAAACTGATCAGGATGTTGCAGCGGCTGTCGGCACTGATTTTCGATTCCCGGAATCCGGCATACTACCAGGCAAAGATTGTTGCGGGATGCGGGTCAGATTATTCCAATAGGGGATTAAAAGCCGCCGGCGAGGCATATTTCATTGAACTGACCGAACGTTACGGCCAACTCGTCAACCGGATATGCCTCTCTTGTGCGGACAGCAGCGCTGATTTCGACGACCTGCGTCAGGATGTCTGGATAAATGTCTGGAAAAGTCTTGACGGATTCAGGGCGGATTCAAGCATCGACACATGGATATATAGGGTGACGCTCAACACGTGTGTGTCATGTCTGAGCAAAAGGAAACGAAGCGTCCTTACCTCTCCGATTGACGGAATCTTCCCGGAGCCGGCCGATGACGTAGAATCTCAGGTAAATGACCAAATCATTCCGAACTTTTCAGCAGTTTCACTCCGAACTTTTCAGCAGTTTCACTCCGGACTTTTTAGCGGTTTCACTCCGGACATTTCAGCGGTTTCACTCCGGACTATATGCTCGACATTGGGAGTGAGGGCATCCTCCGCGTTTTCGCTGTAATCCACATGTCCTATCACCGCGACATCGCATCGGACAAAGAACAAGACCATAATAGCTAAAGTTTTCATGCCTAAAATAAATCGGGGAGCCGGGCACGCACAGCCCGGCTCCCTTCTGCTTCATGATATGTTATGTAAGATAAGGTTTGGTAGGTTATCGCGGTTATTTGGTGAAGTCGTACGAGAAATCGTGAACAGCAACCACATAGCATTTATCCGATTTAGGGCTATCGTATGTGGGACTTTCCTGCATCTGATAGCCATTGCAATACGCACGATATGCCTTATTGGCGCCGCAGCCGGTAGACGACCAATAATATCTTCCGGATTTGAGTGAAATGTTTTTCATAAATCTAAGAGGATCATTTGCAGGCATATACCAACCGGTTACGCCGTTGGTGTTCAGACCGTCAACCAGGGCGAATGCCGGATAAAGGTCTTTCCATCCCGGGATGGCCTTGATGGCTTCGGTATTGGCTTTGCCGTCCGTGAAACTGGCCGCATCGGCTAAGTCTACATTCTCAGTTGACCATGCGGTTGTTTGCTCGAATCCATGATAGATCTGGCCCAGGCCGTTCTCCATGTTGTAGACTTTGCCTTCCACGCCGTTCTCCGAATAATCGTCACCGATCTTGTATTTGCTCTGCGACACATAGATCTTGGCCGAAATACCTTCTATGCTGATTGTCGCGGAACGGTTCTCGGTCGTGGCCGAAGCGCGGATCACCAGGTTGCCACCCGAGGGGGTAGCGGTACACCAGTCGGCCGTTGACGTTATCTTACTGTCTTTGGCAACCGGGAATACAAGGGTGTAATTCGATGCCGAACTCTGGAAATACACTTTCTGGTCCTTGTATTCAGCGCCTTTCTGACGTATGTTGAGTTTGCCCAGTTCATATTTTGTGTTGCCGGAGTTGTAACTTATCGTTACGGTGGCTTCTCTTGGCTGTTCAGACGGATTGCCTTGTGCCTGTACCGTGATATAGTTCCAGTCGAACGAAACGTTAAGCCATTCGGCGGAATCGCCCGAATAGTCTAAAACATAGTTGCTGTAGTTAAGGCCTCCGGAGTAATATTGAATCTGCTTGGTCAGATTATCGTTGCCGCCAAATTCGACATAAGTGTCTGAAATGGAGAAATTGGAGCCGGACTGGGTTACGTTTATGCTGACATTGGCCTGCTGATAGGTCAGTGTGATTGTTCCTTTACGTTCGCCTGTGCCGAGATAGCCTTCGCACTGAATGCGCAGGTTCCGGTTCACGGGATTCTCAAGATTGGCGCGGGTCTGTTTCCCATCGATGAACTGTACGGTGCGTGTGGGCTTGTAGCTTGCGTTCTGTATGGTGCCGCTGAGCCAGTCTGCGTCCGCGCTTACCTGGATGTCGGCCGGATCCACGTTGGTGAAGATGCCCACGTCCTGCCATTGCGTCCTGTCGCTGTATCCGAACTGAACGTCCTGAACCGACGACTCGATGAATGAGCCGCGGCCCGGTTTCGTCACCTCGATGGTGCTGCTTTTGCCATAAAGGTTGGTGATGGTGACGGTGGCTGTCTTCTCCTCGGCGTTGAACAGATCCTCGGTGGAGATGACCACAGCGTCATACAGGAACCATTGGTCGCGGGTAGACGCCTTCTTCACCTGACACCAGCCCTCGGAGCTTTCCACCTTGAAGGGAATGATGGAATTGTTTTTGAACACCACCTGCTGCGACGACGTCAGGTTCGGGTCAAGCACCACCTTGGTCATCTCCGGTTCCAGGGCCTGGTCCAGTCCCTTGAACGGTTTCTGATACTTCACCTCGGCGCCTATGATGCCTCCGGCCACGCTCTCGACATATTCCATGACGTAAAGACGATAGTAGGTGTCGGAATATCCGTCATAAGCCACGTATCCTTTCCCCGGAGTCACGGCTACCTGTTCACTCCAACCTGCCGTCGGGATGGTGGAGACGTTGCCCAGTCCGCGCACAGAACCAACGGAAGCGATGCCTCCATAGCCGATGTGGAAATTGTCGGCCTTGTCGATATAGATGTTGTCCAGAGACGTGCTGCCGTTGTTGCCGTTGCGCATGGTGATCTGTACGGTGCCTTCTGGATCATCCACTTTCTCGTTAGGCCCTACGTGTTCGCCATTGTCGGGGTCGGCCTTCCCGCAACCTGCCAGAGCCATGACAAGCCCGAAAAGCGTAATAGTGAATATCTTCTTCATAAACGTCCTGTTGCCCTCCGATTCCCGTGGAAAGCGTTAATGGGTTGTTATGCGAAAAGCGCGGGAATCTCTACATTCTGCCGTCCCGCTTAACGAGGCTTCTCGCATTGCCCACTGATACAGGACGGCAATGCAAGAATACCCACGCTTGCTATATGCATACATACCCCCGGACTGCACCCTGTGATAAGGTGCGGTCCGGATGGCTTTCGCATACCAAGGAGGGCGTCCGCACTGCCTGCTCCTTGACATCAGTTTAGAATTTTGCGAGAATTCCGTTAAGTCAAGAATCAAGCGTCACGTAACGCTTTATAATATTATATAATTGCAAGGGCTTATTCCCTTTGCGATGCAAAGATAGTCTATTTATCCGATTCCCCAAAAACTAATCGGAATTATTTTTTCGCTCCGGGTTCTTAATCCAGCCTAATCCAGGCGTTGGTTCAGGCGTCGAGCCATTTGGATCTGATTTCGTCGAGGAGGTCGAGGAGTTCCTGCTCGTGCTCGATGCGGAGCATGCGGATGCGGGTCTGGCGGAAGTCGGGGAGTCCCTTGAACAGCGGCGACGCGGCGAGATGGCGGCGGATGTGGAGTATGCCCCGGTATTCGTCGATGCGGTCGATGCTCTCGCGTATCTGGCGCTTCAGCAAGTCCAGTTTTTCGGGCACGCTGAGAGGCGTGTACGCGCCGGTGTCGAGCATCCGGCGCACGTCGTGGAATATCCAGGGCGCTCCGAACGACGCGCGCCCTATCATGATGGCGTCCACGCCGTAGGTGTCGAAGGCGTCCCGGGCCTGTTCCGGGGTGCAGATGTCGCCGTTGCCGATTATGGGTATCTCCATCTCGGGATTGGCCTTAAGCTCGCCTATCAGCGTCCAGTCGGCCTGTCCGGTGTACATCTGGCTGCGTGTGCGGCCATGCACCGCCAGCGCCTTGATGCCGCATTCCTGCAGACGCGGGCCGAGGTCGCATATTATCTTGTTCTCGCAGTCCCAGCCCAGGCGCGTCTTGGCCGTGACGGGAAGCGAAACGGCCTTTACAACGCGGCGCGTGATGTCAAGCATCTTGGGAATGTCGCGCAGCATACCGGCGCCGGCTCCCTTGGCGGCCACTTTCTTGACCGGGCAGCCGAAATTGATGTCGATGATGTCGGGTCCGGCCTGCTCGACAATCTGCGCCGCCTGCACCATGGCGTCGGCATCGCGGCCATATATCTGGATGGCCACGGGGCGCTCGCGGTCGTTTACGGCAAGCTTGCGCGTGGTGGACTTGATGTCGCGCACCAGCGCCTCGGCCGAGACGAACTCGGTATATACCAGCCCGGCGCCCTGCTCGCGGCATATCAGACGGAACGACGGGTCGGTCACATCCTCCATCGGCGCCAACAGCACCGGGCGTTCTCCTAAATCAATATCGGCTATCTTCATAACAGTGTGAGTCGGTATTTATAACAGTGTGAGTCTGGACAAATCAGCTTCGGTAATCATTTCGGCGCACCGGCGCACCTGCTCGGCGGAGACTTCGCGGATGTGGTCGCTGATGTAACGCAGGTCGCGCACCTCGTCGTACAGCAACAGCGAGCGGCCCAGCTCCATGGCGCAGTTCTCGCGGTTGTCGCTCAGCACGTCGAGCTGGCCGCAATACTGGTCGCGCACCTGTGCGAAGGCGCGTGGCGACAACGGTTTGTCGGCCATACGGCGTATCTGGTCGCGGATTATGCGCCCGCATCGTTTCACAGTGGATTTGTCAGAACCGAAATATACGGTAAACGTGCCGCAGTCGGACAGCATTACCACATTCGATTCGATGGAATACACCAGGCCACGCTTCTCGCGAATTTCCTGACAGAGTCTGGAATTGAGCGCGGGACCTCCCAATACGTTGTTGAACAGCATCATGGCGTAACGCATCGGGTCGTGGCGCCCGGGTATGCGGCACCCGCAAATGGTATTGGCCTGTGAGTTGTCGCGTTCGCTGACTTTCTCGAAAACGGGCTGTACGGGCGGTGCGATGCGGTTGTGAGCGGGTGCCGGATGATTCATGTCTCCGAAATAGCGTTCGGCGAGTTTCAGGGCCTTTTCGGGATTCGGGTCCACGCAGTACAGCACCATGTTTGCCGGCACATAGAATCGGTCGAGGAAATCGCGGGCTACCGTGCCGTCAAGCCGGCGCACGGATTCCTCGGAACCCAGTATGTTATGTGCCATGCCTGAACCGGCATAGATTCCCTCGTCGAATTCGTCGAACACCGCCTCCGACGGTGAGTCGTAGTAGGAGTGTATTTCCTCTATTATTATATCGCGCTCGCGCTCCACGTCGGCGGTGGGAAACGAGGCGTTCTTAACCAGGTCGGCCAACAGTTCAAGGGCGCGGTCGGCATAACCGGCCGGCGCGATGGTATAGAGCATGGTCAGCTCCTTGGTGGTGTACGCGTTGAGTTCGCCGCCGATGCTTTCCATGCGGTTGGAGATATGCCAGGCGCGGCGGTGGCGCGTACCCTTGAATATGGTATGCTCCAGGAAGTGCGCCAGTCCCGGCGCGTCCGGATAATCGTCGCGGCTGCCGGCGTTAACCGCCAGGCCTATGTAGCTCACGGCTCCTGTGCTGTGCTGCGCCACGCAGCGAAGTCCGTTGGATAATGTAGTGACCGTCATTTCAATACAGCCTATGCCTTATGTCTATTTACAATCCTTTGCCTTATGTCTATTTACAATAATGAAGTCACCTTATGTAAGATGACTTCATCGATATTGCTTATGAAAAGAATGTTTACTTTCCGAGGCGCGCGTTCTCGCGCTCGATGTAGGCGTCGATTGTCATGCCGTTGCCGAGCTGGAACTTCGGGAAGTCCTTGGCTATCTTCTGATAGCATTCCAGAGCCTTCTGGTAGTTCTTCTGAGCGTCGTATACGTTGGCTTCCTTCAGCAGGACGCGGGGGACGATCTGCGAGTTGTTGTCAGCCTTGCTGATGGCCTTTTCATAGCAGGAAATGGCCTTGTCATACTGCTTCAGGTTGACGTAGCAGTCGCCTGTCAGCACGATTGCGTTGGCCTCCAGCACGGGTTCGCTGCTGCTGAAGCGCTCCAGATACTCGGCAGCCTCCTTATACTTGCCCTGATTGTAGAGAGCTTCGCCTGCGGACAGGGCAGCCAGCTTGCCGGCAGTGTTGCCCTTGTTCTCGTCGGCTACCTTCTTATATTGCGCCGCAGCTATCGAGTCGTTGCCGGCCGCGCTGATCTCAACCTGGTTGTAAGCCTCGTAAGCCTTGTTTACCTGCGGGGTGCGGAAGAAATACATATAGCCGATTATCAGAGCTGCGATTACGAAAACGCCTCCGACAATCCATCCTATCACCGTTTTGTTGTCAGCCAGTTTCTGGCCTGCGTTGGTCAGCGTCTCGTTTACGTTCTCAATCGCTGTCTTCTCTTCCTGTTTGTCGTTATTTTGTGCCATTGCGGTTTAATTTTCAAACTTATGCGCGCCTGATTGGCGCATTCAACGCGCAAAGTTAATAAAAAAACCGCTAATTACAAACTTTTGTGCCAACGAATCGGCAACGGAACGGCAATGGAACGCTCACGGAACGTCTCAGCTATCACCCAAAGTGGCTAAACGTTTATTACATCACAGGTTGAAATAGAAAGTGCCGGTGGGCAATACGGTGTAGAAACTGTATTCCACGTTGCGCAGCCGGTAATCGGTGCTGTAAGCCGGTTCGTCCACGCCCTTGTCCCACGAATCGGTCCAGGGATTCCAGGAGTTGAGCACGTTGACGGTATATTGCGCCCCGTTGTACTGGTAGCTGACCAATAGCGGCACCACGCGCCACACCCCTTGAGCGTCATAACCGCAGGCTATGACCTTCTCGGTGCCCTGATTCTGGAAATTGTTAGTGACCTGCGGCGCCACCACGACGGTAGGCGAGTAATACGGCCCGTCATACCACGGACTGCCCCATGCCGAAGGTGGTGGACCCGGAGCGAAAGCCGGGCCGCCCCAGCCGCCACCCCAACCGGCACCGCCAC